>Ga0207646_10000073_pt1 | contig 140267 bp, 124 predicted proteins | sample KBSK5502metaG_FD_184343 | JGI IMG/M metagenome (GOLD analysis project Ga0207646, IMG submission 184343) | Corn, switchgrass and miscanthus rhizosphere microbial communities from Kellogg Biological Station, Michigan, USA - KBS K5-50-2 metaG... | ecosystem: Host-associated > Plants > Roots >...
ATAAGGAGACAGGCATACAGCCCCCACAGCATTTTGGATATCTGTCTATTTTCCGACACGACCTTAAAGATTTGCGAGCAGACTGCCGCAACGCTATCTTCAGCAGAGTGTGTCAAGAATTCAGAGGGAACAGAAGGGAACAGAAGGGAACAGAGCGGGGAGGCCCAAAGTAGTTACTCAGCAAACCGTGGCTAAGGCCACTAAGGCCACCGCCCAAGGCCACCGCCCGCCTTTACTAAATTCTCCATCGCGTCCAAAATAGAAAGTTCGCCGTCGTTTGTTTTCGTCAGTGCTTGGGACTCTGATTTTACGAGCCTCATGTCGCCAAAGCGCCGGGAATCGAAACACAGGAGCCTCAATGCCCGCTACTGGAGAACTGATTCGCTCGATGAATTACGTCGAGGACATTACCACCACCCTCCGCCGCATTTGCATTTCCATCCCGGCCATGCCCCCGGATGAACGGCAGCGCTTGGCGGAATCCCTGCGTGCGGCCGGTGCTGCCATTGCGGCAGCCGTCGCCGATTTGGAGAAGGCAGGCAAATAAGTGGCGCGTGTCGAGACCGTGGCCGTCATTGGTGCTGGCATCATGGGACGCGGCATTGCGCACGCCGCCGCGCTCGGCGGCTACCGCACCATCCTCGAAGATTTACTGCCTAACGCCCTGCGCCGTGCGGAAAACGAAATCCGCACCAATCTCGACCAAGCGGTTGAATTGGGCAAGGTGACCGCTCCCGAGGCGCTTGCTGCCTTCGAGCGACTGGAATATGCCGGCTCGGTCGATGAGGCCGCGCGGGAAGCCGATCTGGTTATCGAAGCTGTGCCGGAAGAGATGGAGTCGAAGATTGAAATCTTTACGCTGCTCGACAAGATCTGCAGGCCGACTACGATTCTCGCTTCGAACACATCCTCGCTGAGCATCACCGAAATCGCCAGCGTTACCTATCGCGCAAAGAGATGTCTGGGCATGCACTTCTTCAACCCTGTGCACAAAATGAAGCTACTTGAAGTGGTGCGCGCCCTCGAAACTGACGATGACACGCTGGCCACTGCGGTTGAAGTGGGTCGACGAATGGGAAAAGCGGTTGTGGTCATCAAAGAGGCCCCGGGCTTTATCACCAGCCGCATCAATGCCATGATCGGAAACGAGGCCTTCTACATGCTGCAGGAGGGCATTGCATCAGCTCGAGACATCGACAAAGCCCTCAAACTGGGATTGAACCATCCCATGGGTCCCTTCGAGTTGGTTGATCTGGTTGGCCTCGACACCCGATTGAATATTCTTGAATATCTGCACAAATCGCTGGGCGAAAAGTATCGTCCCGCGCCACTCCTTGTGCAATACGTTAAGGCTGGAAGGCTGGGCCGAAAGTCGGGGCGGGGCGTCTACGAATATCCGCAGATAGAGTCCAAGCCCGGGGCAAAGCTGACCCAGCCTGCCATGGCAGCTTCGGATAACCGCTCGCGGCGGTGAGGTTAACCTACTTGCGGCGCTCCTCAATCCAGGCTTGTTCCCGCGGCTGCTAGCGGACCACTTGCGTCTGGCCAAAGCTAAGGCCGCTCAGCGAAGCCACGGTTTCCGGCGCGATTCCTTTGCTCGCCACAAGCACGTGAAAGCTTTCTCCCATGCCCGCGGGGGAAATCAGATGCTTAAGTTGAAGCGCGACTTTCGCGCGCTCTGGCGGCAGGCTACATTCTTCGAACGCGTCGGCAAATTGGTTGGCCTCGCCGATCCCCATCAGAAACTGTGATTGCGTGACCAGTCTCTGCGGCAGCATGCCCCGTTGTTCCGCAGCAGCGAGCGCGGTGAAATTGACATCCGCCGTAATGTCTTGCTCACCCGGCGCCTGGTAGACGTCGGCACTGACCGAATGCCGGCGAACCGCCTTCACCGTGCCGCGATGTCGTCCCGCCAGTTGCTCCGCCCGCGTGTAGCCATAGTCGATGGCGATGATGAAGCCGCTCCGGATGCCGTCGGCGATACGATCCACGGTTTGCTGTGAGATAAGAGAAGCTTCGACGCGTTCATTCTGCTCGGGATGGACCGAGTAGCGATCCAGAAACTCAAGTTCCCTCGAAGAAGGTGCCGACCAGGTTTCAACGAAATGTCCGTCGCGTGTATCGATCCGCAAGGATCCCTGCTCGCTCAGTACCTCGACAGGCAGAGCGTCGAAAAATTCATTGGCGAAAACGACGATGGGAACTTCATGACCTGGAGCCGCGGGTTGCGGGGCGCCGACCGATTCGCGTACCTCGGCCTTTCCCGCATCCAGGTGACGACTCAGCGCAGTTCTGATTCGCTCGCGCAATGCAGCGGAACCTTCTACCAGAACGTAACGCAGCGCGCGAAAAAAGTCCGGAAACTTCTTTCCCGACCAATCGAGCACGTCCCCTGCGAACAATCCCCGGCCAGGGCCCAACTCGAGGATCTCAAGCTTTTCCGGCGAACCCAGGGCTCGCCACATCTCCTCGAATTGCCGCGCCAGCAAGCGTCCGAAAACAGCGTGTACGTCGCTCGAGGTATAAAAGTCGCCCGCCTTGCCAAACTGTTCAGCATGCCGCGAATAGTAGCCAAATTCCGGATCGTACAGGCAAAGACTCATGTAACGGGAAAAACGCATGGGTCCAAGCTCAAGAATCTCTTGCTCGATTTGCCGGCGCAGAGGATTCATGTTTTGTGAGCGGCTCACGGCCCCTTCTCCCGGCGATCGGCGCGATCCTGCGGAGTGCGGATGAACATTTCGACGAAGTAATCGTGCAAGGCATCGTAGAGCTGGCGCTGAAAGCTCCATTCAAATTGAGCATCGTCGAGGTCGCGCGGGTGCATATCAAAATAATAAGTGTGCACCGGCATGGTTGGGTCTTTGAATTGAATAATTACTTCCACGCCATCTCGCTTGGCCCGCGCCGAAAAATTCAGCAGAGGATGTTCGTAAAGGCGGAGTTGATCGAGAACGCGATTCAGGCGAGCATTGACGGCTTCGGGCACAATGCGATTGTAAAGCAGGATTCGCCACAATTTGCCGATTTGCGAGTGCTCGCGTCAGGGTTATCACCACGGCGCGAACCGATTTCTACTCATAGCGCAGCGCTTCGATCGGATCTAACCTCGCAGCCTTGATGGCAGGAAGCATTCCGCTAATGATCCCCACGAAACTCAAGATCGCAGTCGACCAAATCAATGTGGCAGTGTCGATGTACAGGTGAATGTCACCTTCGCTGGCGTTTTCTTCAAATGCGCTCCACAGCGTCAAAGAGCCGACGGACCAGGAAACAAGATAGGCCAGGATCACTCCCAAGAGCCCGCCTAGAGCGGTAATCACCAGCGCTTCCGTCAGAAACTGGAACAGGATATGCCAGCGATGCGCGCCCAAAGCCTTCTCCACGCCGATCTCGCGCGTGCGCTGCGTTACCGACACCAGCATGATGTTCATCAGTCCCACGCCGCCGATCCCGAGCGTGAGCAGGCCGATAAATCCCAGCAGGATCTTGATCCCCGTGCTAATGACCTGCAAATCCATCAGATCCGCGAAAACGTCGAAGACGAAAACGCCGCGCTTATCTTTGGGATCGAAATTATGGTGGAAGGCCATGGAATCGCGCACCGCCTTGACTACTTTCGCATGATCGCCTTCGTACTCCATCACGACTGCAGTCAGGTAATACGCGTTGGCGAGATCGCTCATCGCGGAGAAGGGGACATAGAGGTGCTCGTTGATGTTGTCGTCCCCGTTTTGTACCTGGTGTTTGAGCACTCCGACGACTTGGTAGGAAATCCCGCTCACGCGGATCTCCTGGCCGATGGCGTTCAGGCCGGAGAAGAGTTTTTTCTTCGCGTCGGACCCAATCACCGCGACCCGAGTGTGAGTGAAGTCGTCAGCTTCGCTGAAAAAACTCCCTTCTGTGACGTCCATGCGGCGCATGCGTCCATAAGCAGCGTAGACGCCGCTGACGCCATACGTGGCGCTGCGGGTGCCGAAGGCCACCAGACACTGCTTGGCAACCTCCGGCGAAACGTGCTTCAGCAGCGGAACTTCTGCGTGGATGTAGTCCAGATCGTTGACCGTCAGGCGGACCTGGGTTCCGGCCTTCGTACCGCCAGCTTGTAGCTCAGTACGGCCGGGGAAAATAAAAACTAAATTCGTGCCGAAGGAACGGAACGCAGCCCAAAGTCCGCGCTCAAAACCACTTCCGTAGGCGAGCAGAAGTACGACTGTGGCGATGCCCCACGCCATGCCCAACATCGTGAGCAAGCTGCGACGCCGGTTATGCCGCAGCGCGTTGTAGGCCTGTGTGGCGAGTGCAACGATCATAAAAGCAGCTCTTGGCTGTTGGCTCTTAGCTTCTGCTTCTGGCCAAATCACAAATCGGTTTGGCGAGGAGCTAGCAGCTAGCATCCGATAGCGTATGTACTCACTCCTGCCGCAAGGCCTCTACCGGAGGCAGCAACGCCGCCTTCCGCGCCGGATACAGCCCAGCGGCAATGCCTGCAACCGCCAGCGAGACGATTGCCGCGAACGCTGAGGCTGGAATAATGCGCGGAGTGTCAAAGCCCTCAGGCGCCGGCAACATGGCCAGCAGCGTGACAAAGCCAGTTGCGATCGCCAGCCCAATGCTTCCGCTGAACGCGGTCAGAAAAGCTCCTTCGATGAAGAACTGCGTCAAGATCGCGCGGTAAGTCGCGCCCAGCGCCTTGCGCAAGCCGATTTCTTTAGTCCGCTCGGTCACGGAGACCAGCATGATATTGATAATTCCGATAGCGCCCAGTCCGAGCGTCACGATGCCCACAACACCGAGAAACCAATCCATGGCGTCGAAAATCTTGCCCACGCGCTGCATGTTTTCGATCGTGTCCCAGTCTTCGAAGGCGTCTTCGAGCCTGGGATCGAAGCCGTGCCGCCGCGCAAGGACCTGGTGAATCTCGGTCTTGGCTTCTTGATGGAGCCCCTTCCTGATCGGCTGGTAGTTAATAAACGAAATCGCATCCTCAGAATTGGCTTTGATCAGCGGGAACAGATTCCGCATGGTCTCAATCGGGATGAAGATCCGCGAGTTCGTCCCGTTATTGCCGTCCCGGCCCACCTTAGCGACCACGCCGATCACATCAAAACTCACCCCATTCAGCAGGATGGTTGACCCCACCGCCGGCCGCCCGGGAAACATATTCTTGAGCAGCTCCCATCCCACAATGGCCACGCGGCGGCGTTCACTGTTATCCTCATCGTTGAACCAGCGGCCTGGTTCCACCGGCACATTGCGAATCCGGTTGTAGTCCGAGGCAACTCCGAAGATCTGTCCATTGGTTGATCCATAATCGCTAACCGCGCGGATGTCTTCGCGGTTGAGAACGGGCGACAATGCGCCGACGAATTTGGCCTCGGCCCGCACCGCCAAGTAGTCTTTGTAAGTGAAATAGTATGTCTGCCCCGATTGCGTGCTGCCCGCGACTGCAGGGATGCGCCCGGGAAACATGAACATGATGTTTTGTCCGAGCGTGGCAAGCTGCTTTTCCTGGCCGCTGCGGAATCCTTCTCCCAAGCCCACCAGCAGCAGCAGCGAGCCCACCCCCCAGGCAATTCCGAACATGGTGAGGAACGAGCGCAGCTTATGCGCCCACAGAGTGGACAGCGACTGCCGGACAATGTCGAGGAGCATTCGCATGAATAGTCCCCCACGCCTCCGGGGAGGAGCGTGGGGGCCCCGGTAACGTTCAGGCGAGGGGTCTCAGTCCCGCCTAACCATCTGATCAGTAGTACGCAGCCGGGCTATGCGAAGTTCCCTCCTACTGTTCGTTTCTTAGACCCGCAAGATGGAGGAAAGGTTAGCCGGATGCGCGCAAGTTTTCGGTGCAGTTTTGGGATTCGAATGCTGAGACTTAGCCCACTCCCGAAACGTTTCGGCCCAGTGGCTGAAGCCTAAAGCCTGCAGTCTTCAGTCTTCAGCGGTTCTTCGGCTTTTCCCGTTCGTAGGCTTTCTGCAAATACCTCCTCGCCTCGTCTAGTGCGCCAAAAGTATTGTCGTTGGTCTGAACCGCCTGGCGATATTCGTTTACCGCGCGTTCGCGCTGGCCGGTGATGTCAAAAATCTTACCCAATTGGATGCGGCTCCAAACCTCAGTCCATCGCGGTTCGCCGTCGCCATTGAGAGATTCGCGGTAGGCATTTGCTGCGGCCTGATAATTTCTCTGCAGGAAGAAGACATCAGCGATTCGATAGTGCGCCAGCGAACTGTTCTTGTTGATGTCGAGCGCCTTGTTGAACTCGGTGAGCGCCCCGGGCAAGTCACCCTGCTGCACCAGCGCCTGCCCCCGCATGATGGAGGCGCGCAGCTTCACATCCACAGAGTTGGTGAGCACGTGGTGGTCGGGATCCACCGCTATGCGCCGCGGACGCCCGAAAGTTTCCACCGTAAAAGGCGAGTTCGTGCCCACAACTTCAATGCGCTTGTCCTCCGTTTTGCCATCAGTATCAATCTTTAGGTCCACCGGCATCCGGAACAGATCAAGATCCTGGGCAATCTCCCCAGTCACTCGGAACCCTTTATTGCTGCCCAGACGGTACACGGTATATTTCACCTTAAATTCGGGCGCCCCTGTCGAATCCAGCCACTGGGAAAAAAACCACGTAAGCTGATCGCCATAGTTCTGCTCTGCAATGGTGCGGAAGTCATCGGTGCTCGCCGATTTTCCGGCAAACTGCGTGGCGAACGAGCGCATAGTTTTGAGGAACTTGTCCTCGCCCATCACCCAGCGCAGCATGTGCAGGATCATCGCGCCCTTGTCGGTCACCAAAGACTGGAACTCCTGCGAGAACAAATCGAGCTTGCTGGCACTGGAAAGCGGCACCGTGTCATACGCCAGCGAGCCCACCGACATGTCTTTTACCGCTTCTTCAAGGCCCGCCGCCCCCGCCGCATTCTCCACATACATGGCCTCCGAATATCGCGCGAAGCCGTCGCCCAGCCACCAGTCATCCTTAGACGCGGGACTGACCGACACGCCCCACCATTGGTGCGCGATCGTATTCGCCAAAAGCCTGTAGTTGACCTTTTCCGTGATGGTGTGGCCTGAGATCGCAGCAATTTCCGGGGCCGACGAAGAGGGCACGGTGTCGTCGGGAATTTCTACCACGTTGAGCTTCGACGAGAGCGGCACGCCATATAACGTAATGTAGTAAGTAAATTCCTGGATTGCGGTCGTGGCATACTCCGCCCCCAGTTTCTGATGCGTGGGCTTAAAGAAAACGTGCAGCTCAATACCCGCTTCGTCGCTTTTGTATTCCTGGAAAACTCCGGCCACGATGGTGCCCGGAAAGCCAGGCTTGTCCGATACAAAGGTAAAAGTCTTATTCGGCAAGCCACTGGAGTTGGGCTTTTTCGAAGCCGCAATGTTGCTGACTGTCTCTTTTCCGCTGCCAATCGCGACCATATGCGCGGGCACCGTTACGCTGATCGTCGACGTAAAACGGTTGAAACCATATCCAGTTACCGGGAACCAGCGTCCAGCGTAAAGCAGATAACTCGTATCATCGCCCACATATGCGAGCTTGAGCCCCGGCACCGGACTCTCATCGACCGTCTCAAGTTGCCCTTCGTATTCGAAAGTCAGGGTGGTAGAGGCATCTTTGGCCAGGCCGCTGGGCAGCGGAACGCGAATAGTGGAGTCCTGTGTGACTCGCTCGGCGGAGAGCGGCTGATTGTTGGCGTCGAGAACCTTGGTGACGCGTAGGGCGTTGTGCAGTTCAAATGTGGCGACGCTTAAGTCTTGCAGCGCGGTAAATTTCACCTTCACCCGCGCCGAAATCTGGTGGACATGAGGCGTGAGCTCCGCCTCGATCTTGTAGTCCTCCACCCGCAGGCGGGCCTTTTCCGCAGCCCAGGAGGACGGCGGCCACGCTAGCAACAATGGAATCAGCAGGGTTAGGGCAATCGTGATGGCGCTCTTGCCGCGCCAAAGCTGAATTGACATTAAGGAGAGTCTCCGTAGAAATGGATCGCCATTCCCTAAGATGAAGATTCTCACTCAAAAGATGCTGGGAGCACAAGGTTTAGCTACTGAAGAGCTCTGGTTAAGAAGCTTTCTGCCTGGAATCCGAATTGCCGAAACCCATAATTTGGCGGCACAGGTTCATTGGCGACCATCCCCTTCACATCGTCTACCTGCTCGTGGAGAGCATTTCATAGCTCGGATAGAATCGGTTGTAGCTCGTCCCCGTCTGTGGCTTCCGCAACTTCAGCGCACCGTCTGCGTATTCGCTGTTCTCGGTTTGGACGAGGACACATAAGCCAGATTTCACTCAACCCCTCCAGTGTACCCTCACTGTACGATAGCGCACGATGCTTTGTGCGGCAGAGGACAGATCACCATGGCCGGCGACCACCGGACGGGCCCAAAGTCTAGCGGTTTGTACGGCGCCTCAGCCTCCGCAAAGACAGAATGATCTCCGCCGCGCGGTCCGCCGGGCGTGACCCTGCAATATCGGTATCCTGCGGCGCGCGCAGCCGCGCTTTCACTCGCGCCAGCGCTTCCAGCATGCGCTCCCGTGGCGGCCCATCGGGCAAGATCTCATTCAATCGTCCAACCACATTCTCGGCTGTGAAGTCCCGCTGCACCAGTTCGGGAACAATCTCCTCCCCAGCAATCAAGTTGACCATGGCAAAATGCGGCACTTTAATCCTCGACCTGCCCAAGAGATAAGTCAGAGCCGTAACCCGGTAAACCATCACAAACGGAGTGGACATCATTGCCGCTTCCACGGTCGCTGTCCCGCTGGCAATAATGCCCGCCCGCGAATGCCACAGCGCCGGCAACGCCTCATGCACAAGATGAATTGCAGGGAGCCCGGCTACGAGAGCACGCAGAAGATCCATATCGAGCGTCGGGGCGATGGGAAGCAGGAACTCATATCCAGTTCCCAGTGCCCCAGCCGATTCTAGGATCGTGGGCAGGTTCATCCGCACTTCCTTCACCCGGCTGCCCGGCATGAGAGTAATCCACTGCTTCGCCCCGTCGAGTCTATGTTGCGAAGCATAGTCCCCCCGATCAATCGCGGGATGAGGCCACTCCGCCAGTGGATGCCCCACAAAGGTAGCGTCCACTCCCCGCTCGCGATAGAACTTCTCTTCAAACGGAAATATAACCAGCGCCTTGTCGACGTAATCTTGCAGCAGCCGCACCCGTCCCTGACGCCAGGCCCAGAACTGAGGCGCGACGTAATAGACCACCGGAACACCGCGCTTCTTCATCTCCCGGGCCACGCGCCAGTTAAAGGCAGGAGAATCGATCACGACGGCGAAATCAGGTTTTCGCTTGTCGGCTTCGAAGATCAGCTTGCGGAAGAGTCCATAGATTTTCGGCAAATGGCTAAGAATTTCGGTGATGCCGACCACAGCGAGGTCTTTGGCGTCTACCACAGTCTCGCACCCCGCAGCCCGCATCTGCTCTCCGCCCACCCCGAAGAACTCAAGCGGCAGTGCTGGTGTGGGGACAGCCGCCTCCGGCTGTCCAGCGGAGCAGAGCTCGGCAGGCCTGCGCTCGTCCGCCCGCCGCAAAGCTTCAATAAGCTCTGCTCCATACATTTCCCCGGACGCTTCGCCGGCCGAGATCAGAATGCGCACCGAAGCATTGTACCGGGCGTATCTCTCAGACCGAACAGACGCCCGCCGCCACCCATCCGCAAAGTACAGAGTGAACGACTGAGTGAATGGAGGGGACCGGACCACAATCTTGCAATTGGGCACAATGCATTTCGTTGGGACGTGGAGCTGAAGAAATGACGCGCGCCAACGTCGCCCCGACGCAGTTTTAGCCGCGAAGCGGCGAAAGAATGCAGCCCACAGCCGGCCCTGAGCATACCCAAGGGGCGTAGGCCGTGGGTACCAAAACAAGGACGACTCAGCCCCCTGAGGGGCGGCAGAAAGTGCTCACACGGACGTGCGGATCGCCACGACTGTCGGGAAATCAACTGCACCCTACCACGAGAAACTCGCGCTTCATTCAGGTTTTGGGAAGGGCACACTCCGGCTTTGAGCCGGCCCTGAGCGAAGTCGAAGGGTGCCACAAGTCCAGCAGGTTCAGAGTCGGCTGTAGCCGCTGAGGAAACGCGGCTTACGTCATCCGACTCTCGAAGCAAGCCGCTGCCCCTAAACATCCCTGATTCGTATCAGGGCATCGCTTCCGCGATGTCGTAAACCCTACCCCCCCAATCGCGCCTTCAGGCGCTGGATTCAGAATTTCGACCTTCAGCGCGACGACCAGCCTATAGGGACAGTCACTCCTTCGCCACAATCAGATACATCAAACTCGAAGTTGGCACAAAGAAGACAGGAACCTCAATCTGGTGAACTTCCGCCTTCCAAGCCGCATCATTTCGCATCTGTTCGATCAACGCAGGGGACTCGATCCACAAGCCGTCAGCCTCAACCAGCTTCACAACGCCGGCGAACACCCCAGCACTGTTAACAAACCGGAAAACGACTTCTTTATCTCGCAAGTGCGCTTTGTCATTCATGGCGGCGCGAATTATACGCTGGGAGGAACCGTGAGAAGGCAGCCTATCCATTCCTTCTCAAAGAATTCCGCCGAATTCCCTTGACTTGGATTTCTCAAAATTGCCATCCTATTTCTATACGCATTCGATCTTTGACAACTGAATAGCAATGAGATAAGTCCAACAGACGGAATATTTGGCCCTCGCCATCCCGTTTTTTCGGGCGTTTCTTGCGGCCTATCGAGCTAAGTTCTTGGAGCTGAATATTTCGTGGGTCGAAGAGATGATTCTAAAGCGTTTGGCCGTCCAAGAAAAACAACCTAACTCCTTTGAATGTAATATTTTGCGGTTAAGTTAATTATTTTTAAATATTTTAGACAGCATCTCAAAACGTAAGTCGCTGATTCAGAGTATGTTAGCCGCAAATCGCCCCTTTTTGTTTGATCGGATCGATCTGCTGAAAGGGACTCACCTGAGGCCGAAAGGGGGCGCGAATGATCCTCTGCCCTAGTCATCTGCGCTGGCGGCAATCTCCGGACGAGCACTCTGTCCATTTTCAAGCAGCGCCGAAACTTCCTGGTCCTTGTACTGGAGCTGGTAAAGCTTAAAGTAAATGCCGCGCTGGGCCAGAAGCTGCTGATGTGTGCCCACCTCGCGCACATGTCCTTTGTGCATCACGATGATCTTATCGGCACGCTGCACCGTGGATAGGCGGTGTGCGATCACCAGCGAGGTGCGTCCTTCGACCATGCGACTGAGCGCATCGCGCACGCGGAATTCGGTTTCGGTATCGACGCTTGAAGTTGCTTCATCAAGAATCAGCACGCTGGGATTGTGCGCCAGCGCCCGCGCAAACGAGATGAGCTGCTTCTGCCCGGTGGAAAGAGTCGACCCGCGCTCGCGAACCTCCTGCTCAAATCCTTTCGGCAGCGAGCGGATGAAGTCACCAAGGTTCACATCCTCCGCGGCCTTCTGAATTTGTTCATCCCGAATCCGCTCCGTCCCCAGCCGAATATTTCCGCCGATGGTGCCGCTGAACAGGAACGGATCTTGCAGCACCACGCCGAATCGTCCGCGCAACTCGGCCAGATCCATTTCTTTCACGTCGACGCCATCGATGCGAACCGCGCCGCGCTGCACATCGTAAAAACGCAACAGCAGGGAGATGAGAGTGGTCTTACCCGCGCCAGTATGGCCGACGATGGCGACGGTCTCTCCGGGCTCAATGGAGAAACTCACATCGCGCAGAACCCAGTCCGGCTCAACCGATTCGCCCGGGGCATGCTTGCCGGAGGCGCTCTTGGCAAGTTCGGAGCCATTGCCGGAATTAGTGTCGCCGCTCTCGGCGGGCACGTCACGATAAGCAAACCAGACGTGATCAAATTCGATGCGGCCGGGGCCCGCCGGCGTTTTCGTCACCACAGGGGAAACGACTTCCACCGGCGCATCCAGGAGCTTGAAGATGCGTTCGCTCGCGGCCATTGCCGACTGCAGGATGTTGTACTTCTCGCTGAAGTCCATGATCGGACGGAAGAAGCGCTGCGCATACTGCATGAACGCGACCAGCACGCCCAGCGACGCTACAGTCGTCATCAAATGAAACGAAATAATGGTGGGCCACCTGAACTCAATTGCAACGCTGCTGACCGTGGTCCCAGCGATGACATCTTTTCCGCCGAACCAGATCACCGAGGCAATGGCGATGGACGAAAGAATCTCGACCACGGGATAGTAAACCGCGTAGGCCATGATCGCGTCTTTGAACGCGTCCATGTGGCTGCGATTAATTTCCGCGAAGCGGTCGTAGGCTTTGCGCTCGCGGTTAAAGAGCTGCAGCACCACCATTCCACTGACATGCTCTTGCAGGTAGGCATTGATGCGCGCTATTGCGGTACGAATCCTACGATAAGAATCACGAACTTTGTCGCGAAAGATCTTGGTGGCCACCACAATCAGCGGCAGCACCGCAAAGGTAATCAGGGCCAGCTTCCAGTTCATGCACAACATGATGCCGACGATGCCGGCCAGCACAAAGATGTCCTCAAAAATTGAAACCACACCCGAAGTGAACATCTCATTCAAGGCATCAACATCAGTTGTCACCCGGGTGACCAGACGGCCGACCGGATTTTTGTCGTAGAAAGCGACGTGCATGCGCTGCAGGTGGCGGAAAATCTGGCTACGCAAATCGAACATGACTTTCTGCCCGGTCCACTGCATGTAGTAGGTCTGCAAGAACTCCAGCAGAAAGCTGAAGATTAGCAACCCAACATAGACTGCTGCAATTTGCCCAATGCCGGCCAGGGGACGCGGGCTGAGCCAACTCCACATGCCGGAAGTAGATTCCTTAGTGGGCGCCAGGTAGCGATCGATCGCAACCTTCGTGAGATAAGGTCCGAGAACGTCGGCACAAGCCTTGAACACGATCGAGAGCAGCGCAATCGCCACCTGCCAGCGATAAGGACGCAGGTAGGTCAGCAGCCGCCGCATCAATCGGCGGTCATACGCCTTGCCTAATATTTCTTCTTCGTGGGCCATTGACCGTTGCCTGTGGCTCGCGACGTAGGCTGCGGCAGGGCCGCAGTCGCTCTTACCAAAGAGTACCCCAAATAGATGGAAAAGGAAGCCGCAAGGATGGAAAACGTTTGGGCTCAACCGCGGCAGCCTGAGGTGGGATAATCAAACAAGGCGTCAACATAATCGATTGTGTAGGGGCAATCAAAGGGATAATCAAACACTGTCGTCATAATCAGACCGTGAGCTTAGGCATCTACATTTCCGTTCCCTTCTGCCGCACCAAGTGCAGCTACTGCAACTTTGCGTCGGATGTATTCTCGCGCGTGTTGTTTGATCGCTACGTGGAGCGTGTGTGTGCTGATATTGAGAAGGCACCCGTCATTGCGCGGCAAGTAGGCGGGCAGATCGAGCGCGGGGTGGATTCCGTCTATCTCGGCGGAGGGACGCCGACCGTGCTCGACACGGCGCAACTGGAGCGGATCTTCGCGACAGCGCGGGCCAACCTTGAAGTGCGGACCGACGCGGAGATCACGGTGGAATGCGCTCCTGGCACGCTCACTCAGGGAACGCTCGACGCGCTACTGCGATGTGGCGTGAACCGCGTCAGCCTGGGGGTGCAGTCCTTTGTAGATCAGGAAGCTGCGGCTGTGGGCCGCTTACACAAGCGGACGACAGTGCTCGAAGACATTTCTCGACTGCGTGCGGCGGGAATTACGAATATCAATGTTGATCTGATCGCCGGGCTGCCGCACCAGACAGCTGAAAGCTGGCATGTCTCGCTCGAGGAGACGATCGCGACTGACGTCCCGCACGTGAGCGTTTACATGCTGGAGGTGGATGAGGATTCGCGACTCGGACGCGAACTCCTGGCCGGCGGCACACGCTACCACGCGCATTTTGTGCCCGATGACGAAGCCACGGCGGATTTCTATCTTGCCGCGTGTGAGCGGCTGGATGCGGCGGGCGTTCCGCAGTATGAAATTTCCAACTTCGCGCGCCAGGGATTCCAAGCGCGACACAACCTGAAATATTGGACGCGGCAGCCTTACCTCGGTTTTGGCGTGGACGCGCACTCGATGCTGGAGTCTGCCGGTGCTGATCCGGGCGCGGTGCGATTCGCAAACCCCGATTCGCTGGAACAATACATTGCCGAAGCACCCTTGCAGCGGACCGAGGTGTCGCGGCAAGCAGCATTGGAGGAGAGTTTCTTTCTTGGCCTGAGGCTAACTCGGGGACTGGATCTGCGAGAACTGTCAGCGGATTTTGGAGAAGAGGCGTTAGGGGATTTCGAAAACGAGGTTTCCGAGTTTCTGAAAAGCGGGTTGATGGAGATTGACGGCAGATACGTTCGTCTCACGCCTCAGGGGCGGCTGCTGTCGAGTGAAGTGTTCCAGCGGTTTCTATCGCCCCTCAAACCCGCCGAGCTGATGCGCGGGACGATGATGTGATCGTGTTGCCGATCAGTCTGGTTGGTGATTACTTTGGTTCTCTTTTGTATGGTCGAACGCATGGTGTTTCATGGTCACTGGAGAACCATGAGCGCCGATCAGGTGGTCAGGCTTCTTGCAGAGATTCGCGATATTCAGAAGGAGAACGCAGCAAACTACAGGGTGGCTTTGCAGAACCAGCAAGAGGCCGTGGCCATACAGAAGCGGGCGGTACAAAGGAGCAAGGCGGCGTTTGTGGGTTTGGTTGTGTTGTTTATCTTCCTGGGAGGGACCTACCTCGTGTCACCAATCTCCTGGTTTTTCAATTGGACGCTGCGGCACTAGCGCCCGCGATTCGGTGTCAAGCCCGCCCATACCGAACGGTCGGTTCGAGGGTTATCTTCAACGTCAACTACTATGGTGTAATGAACATCCCGCTGTGAAGGACGACTTGAGTATGTCGGCCCACAGCCATCGGAGGGTTGTTGGATTTCCAACTGAACGACGAGCAATTGCAATTGAAAAAGACCGTGCGCGAGTTCGCTCAGCGCGAGATCGCTCCCAACGTTATGAAATGGGACGAAGCCGGTGAGTTTCCTCTGGCCACGGTCAAGGAAATTGGCAAGCTCGGGCTGATGGGTGCGGTCTTCCCCACCGAGTACGGCGGCGCCGGCATGGGCTATGTCGAATACGTGACGATCATCGAAGAGCTTTCGCGGGTTGATGGGTCGGTCGGGATTATCATTGCTGCGCACACATCACTTTGCTCGAACCATATCTTTCTCGCCGGCCAGGAAACGCAAAAAAAGAAATACATCAACAAACTGGCCACTGGCGAATTCATTGGCGCATGGGGATTAACCGAACCCTCTTCTGGATCGGATGCGGGTAGCGCGCGCATGACCGCGGTTCGCAAAGGCGGGAACTGGGTGTTGAACGGAACCAAGACTTTTTGCACCAATGGCCACTACGCCGACGTGGTCGTTGTGATCGCCGTGACCGATCGCGCCGCGCACACGCACGGGCTTTCGGCATTTGTCGTGGACACGGGAACCAAAGGATTTCGTCCCGGCAAGAAAGAAAACAAACTGGGCCTACGCGCCAGCGACACGGCGGAACTGATCTTTGAAGATTGCCTGATCCCGGCGGAGAACTTGTTGGGCGCGGAAGGCCAGGGATTCGTCGACGCCATGCGGGTGCTCGACGGCGGGCGCATCTCGATTGCGGCTCTATCGCTGGGCATGGCGGAGGGCGCGTACGAGGCGGCCCTGAAGTATTCCAAGGAGCGCAAGCAGTTCGGCAAAGCCATTGGCGAATTTCAGGCTATTCAGTGGAAGCTGGCCGACATGGCGACCGAAATCGACGCCGCCAAGCTGCTCACCATGCGGGCTGCGTCCATGAAAGATGCGGGCCTGAAGACCACGCTTGAGTCCTCCATGGCGAAGCTCTATGCCAGCGAGGTCGCGGTGAGGTGCGCCAATGAGGGCGTGCAGATTCATGGCGGCTATGGTTTCATCAAAGAGTATCCCGCCGAAAAGTTTTACCGCGATGTTAAGTTGTGCACGATTGGTGAGGGGACCAGCGAGATTCAGCGGTTGGTGATTGCGCGGCAGTTGCTGAAGGACTAGCTCTTGGTTCTTAACTGTTAGCTCTTAGCCACAACTGCCACACGAACAATGCCGGTAGCTGGTCGCCAACGCTGCGACCGGCACGTCAATCGGATGTGGCAGATGACGGACTGTCTCCTCTTGCCGACTTCGCGCCGAAGATTTCAGTTTGCCTCACCCCTGCTTTACACTGACAGTTTGAATCAGGACATCCAGGCATGGATCGACCAACTGCGGTCGGGCGACACGCGCGCTTTGTCGCGCGCCATCTCCACCGTCGAGAACCACGCCCCGGGGTGGTCGGATCTGCTAAAGGCTCTGTTTCCGCATGGCGGGAAGGCGTGTGTCCTTGGGCTCACTGGCGCGCCGGGGGCGGGCAAGAGCACTTTGGTTGATCATCTGGCGCGGCATTATCGGAAACAGAATCGTACAGTTGGAATCATCGCGGTTGACCCGACCAGTCCTTACACCGGTGGGGCGATTCTGGGCGACCGCATTCGCATGCAGGAGCATTTTTCTGATCCGGGGATTTACATTCGCAGCATGGCGACGCGCGGATCTCTGGGGGGACTGGCGCGGACGACAGCCGATGTCGCCACAGTGCTCGATGCTTCGGGCCGCGACCTGGTTATGATTGAGACGGTGGGTGTGGGCCAGGATGAAGTCGACATCGTGCGCCTGGCCGATGTCACCGTTGTGATTCTTGTTCCGGGCATGGGCGATGATGTGCAGACGATCAAAGCGGGGATCATGGAGATCGCTGACATTTTCGTGATCAACAAGAGCGACCACCAAGGCGCTGAACGGGTGGACCGCGAGATTCGAACGTTGCAATCATTAGCCACGCGCCAAGACGGCTGGACGCCTCCGATCGTGAAGACGGTGGCGAGTGAAGGCACTGGAATCGAAGAGCTGGCCGCGGCGATTGCGGACTACGAAACCTACCTGCAAAAAGAAGGCCTTGTACTAAAGAAGAGTGCGCAGAACTGGCAAGAGCGGCTGATTGAAATGCTGCGCGACTCGATGCTGGAAAAGGCGCGAGAGCATCTTGGCGACACCGTGGCGCGGATGGCGGCCGAGGTCGCTGAGCACAAGCGCGATCCTTATACTCTGATCGAGGAGATTGCAGGAAAAATCGGGAAAGGTTAGCTCCCGAAAGTCGTGCACGGAGGTCCGGCGCAGAGACCGGGTGCCGTCCCTGCTGGACTGGGTTCTAGTTTTTTGGGGCTTACTCAGGACTTGCGTCCTGGGTTATCGTAGGTCGCCCCTAACGGGGCTGGGGCTCTGTCAAATTGTCGTGCATGCCCAGTGTGTGATTAAAGCCGGTGTGGGATTAGCAATGACCTATCAGATTGATCATCTCGGAATCGCAGTGAAGTCGCTGGCGGCGGCGAGGGCGATCTATGAGAAATTGGGTCTGAGCGTAACGCCCGCAGAGACCGTGGAGCATGAGCAGGTGCGGGTGGTGATGGTTCCGGTGGGTGAAAGCCGGCTAGAACTGCTCGAGGCAACCTCGCCGGATTCGAGCGTCGCGAAATTCATCGCCAAGCGTGGAGAAGGTCTTCACCACGTGTGCTTGCGGGTGCCCGACTTGGGGGCCGCGGTGGAGCGCCTGAAGAGAGATGGAGTGCGCTTGGTTTCGGAAGACATTAAGACGGGCGCGGGCGGACATAAATACGTGTTTGTGCATCCTGCGAGCGCCGGCGGGGTGTTGTTGGAGTTGGTTGAGTCCCAGGCAACGCAGCGATGAAGCCAAGGGAAGAGGTTGAAAAAGAGATTCTCGAGATTGTGAACCGAGAGACAGGAGCTTGGAACGCCAAGGACGTTGATCTGCTAATCACAGTTTTCCACCCCGATATGGTTTGGCCCTGGCCCCTGAACAGCGACGCTCACGATCCGATGAAGTGGGTGCTGGTGCTAGGGCGATTCGACGCCGCGCGCTGGAATAAGGTATGGGAGGAACTGTTTGACAGTCACGTTCTGATCCATAATCAACGCGCAATAAGAAAAATTGAGTTTCCGATCAGGGCGATGGCGCCTTTGCGGTTGTGGACGTTGATACTCTGTGGCGCGACAGCGACGGCAAAGATTTCCATTGGAAAGGGCGCGCTTGCAAGGTCTACAGCTGGGTGGGAGCGGAATGGAAAATGACCATGCATACCGGCCTGCTTGAGTACTAGCCCAGTGCAATTTGATCGTTCGCGATTGTGCGACTTGGGCAACTTCTGCCAATGCTTTTTCTCGCCATAGACACTTCCGGCAGGTTGGGCAGCATCGCGCTGGCGCGCGGCCATGAAGATGGAAGCTGCGATGTGATCGAAGTTGTCCCCTTGGCCGGAGGAACTTTTTCGGCGCAGCTGGTACCGCAAGTTGCTGCTTTCCTTTCTCAGCACGGATTCACTAAGTACGACATTGACGCTTTCGCCGTGGCCTCGGGACCGGGTTCGTTTACCGGATTGCGTGTCGGTCTGGCGGCGATCAAGGCGCTGGCGGAAATTCTAGGAAAACCAATTGCGGCGGTATCCTCACTGGAGGGGCTGGCCGTCGCCGGGGGCGCTAAAGGGAAGGTTTGCGCCGCATTGGATGCCGGGCGCGGAGAAGTGTATTGCGGCGAATATGAGGTCGCCGATGATTCGGCGCAGGTTTTAGGGGAAAGGCTTCTTACAAAAGAGGAATTTGTTGCTACGGCTCGCGCATGGAAGATCGTGACTCCCGACGCTGCGCTGGTTGCGACGGCTGAATCTGCGGGATTGTCCGCCGTGCTGGTTGAACCGCTCTCCGCCGGTGCCGTGGCCAGACTAGGCTGGCGCAAGCTTCGCCAGGGCCAAGCGGTCTCACCCGAGCTGTTGGAAGCCAATTACATTCGTCGTTCCGATGCCGAGATTTTCGGCGCTAAAGGCTAGCAAACACAGCGAAGCAGGTGCGAGGACAATCGTCCACGCAGCCGCCGGAAAGAATCCGGCGCCATCTGTAAACAGGAAACGAATTGCGCGTACGTTCCGCCACAGCCGTCGACATCCCCGCAATAATGGAATTGGAGCGTCATAGTAGGGCTGCAGCGCACTGGTCAGCTGACCAGTATGAACGAATGTTCGAAGCGACCCCGCTTAACCTTCCCCATTATGTGGGGCTCGTTATCGAAGATGAATCCGGCATTCAGGGATTTCTAGTCGGCCAAGCCCATGCCGATGAGTCGGAGCTTCAGAGTATTGCGGTTCGAGCGGCCGGTCATCGCCGCGGTTTCGGAAGCCAGCTGTTGACTAAGTTCCTGGAGCAAGCTCGGGAGGGGGGAGCCAAGTCTGTGTATTTGCAAGTTCGGGAGTCGAATCAGGCCGCCCGGGCCTTCTATGAAAAATGGCTATTTCAGGAAAGCGGGCGACGAAAGGACTATTACACGGGCCCTGTGGAGGACGCGGTTCTGTATTGCCGGCGCCTTTCATGAGTCGATTCTCAGAAAGAGACTGCACCATAAATTTGGCATTGAACCGGTTTTAAAAGCTATGATAACTTTTACTCAGTTACTCCCCGGTTGGAGGTCTGCTGGATGCTGACTTCGAGAGACCATCTCATGACTCGCGATCAGGAATTTCAAAAACTAGCGCAAGAACACACACAATATTCATCTCGCCTCGATTCCCTAACCCAGAAGCGTTATCTCAGCGAAGACGAAAAGCTCGAAGAAGTCCGACTCAAGAAGCTGAAGCTGCGGCTCAAAGACCAGATGGAAGCCATTGAGCGGCAGTTCCGGCAGCAGTTCGGGACCAACGTAGCCTAGTCTCTGTCCAACCTTCGCGGCTGTTGCTGCGCAGGGAATACTGTATCTTCAGCAGGCGCTATCCAGCGCCTTTTTTCTTAATACCTTCCATCTGGAATGGCCATCCTCGAAGCTCCGCTGCACTATAATAATGAACACTCCTCATGGTTCGCGACGGCTATCTTTATGCAGTCCCGTTGATTGCTGCCGGGTTCGTGTTTGGCTGGCTCACCCGGCCCGCCTGGGCGATTCCGCCGCTGCTGCCGGCACTTTTCTTCTTATGGTTTTTCCGCGATCCGGAAAGGGAAATCCCTGATACTGCTGGGGCAGTTGTTTCTCCGGCTGATGGTAAGGTCACCGATGTTTCTGTCATGGCAGCCGGCGGCGGGAAGCGGACGCGCATCAGCATCTTTCTAAGCGTTTTCGACGTGCATGTGAACCGCTCGCCCATTGCCGGGGTGGTGCGGGAGGTGCGCTATCAGCGGGGACGATTCCTGAACGCGATGAACGCAGTGTCCGCCGAGCACAATGAGCAGAATATTGTCACCCTGGAAGGCTCGGGCCAGGTTGTCATCTTCAAGCAGATTGCCGGATTGCTGGCCAGGCGGATCGTTTTTTATCCCAAAGTAGGGGACCTTCTGCAGCGCGGCCAGCGCGTCGGACTCATCAAGTTTGGCTCGCGCGTGGATGTGCTGTTCGACGCCGATGCCCGGCTGCAAGTGAAGGTTGGCGATAGGGTTCGGGGCGGTTCGACGGTTATCGCCTATTTGCCAGCTCAGTCTGAGTTGGTGGCGGCAGGTGGTGCCTCGGCGAATGAGAGCGCGCGATGATGGATTCCGATAAACCCAAAGCGTCGCACAATCCACAGCGCCCGCGCCGCCAGAGCAAGGGCATGTACATCATTCCCTCGCTTTTCACTACGGGAAACATGGCGGCGGGGTTTTACGCCATTTTGCAGATCATGCACGCCACGGCAAACGAATTCTGGCACCTGGACAATGCAGCGATCGCGATCGGTTTCGCGGTGCTGTTTGATGGCCTTGATGGCCGTATCGCACGCATGACCGGCACCAGCAGCGATTTTGGCAGAGAACTGGACTCGTTGGCGGATGTGATTACGTTTGGCGTCGCTCCGGCGATGTTGGCGTGGACCTGGGGATTTCACCTGATGACTCCAGTCACGCTGACTCAGCTGCACCTTAACCTTGGCAAGTTGGGCGCGATTGCTAGTTTCCTGTTCTTAATGGCTGGGGCCAGCCGTTTAGCGCGCTTCAACATTACGACGAATCCGCAACCTTCCAATCCCGGCCGTCCCGGAAAGAAGTACTTTGTGGGCATGCCAATTCCGGCAGGAGCCGGCGTGATCGCTGCGGTTGTACACTTTGCAGCTGGCGATCCGATCACATCCTGGTATACCGCGCTGACCTGGCTGTTAATGGTCGCCACGGTCGCGTACCTCATGGTAAGCAGCTGGCGTTTTTACAGTTTCAAGGACATCGATTTCGGCTCGCGTCATCCGTTCCGCCTGATTTTGTTCCTGGCCGCATTGTTTGCCTCCATCTACTATTTCTCGCGTCCCGTACTTTTCGGCGTGGCCTTGTTTTACATGTTGTCCGGCGTGTTCTGGCGGCTGCAGTGGGTTTTCCGGCGGAGGAGCGGCCCACCACCGCCTACCTACAAGGAGGCGTCGCTCACCTCATGAGTTCCTCCTCGAAGCCCGCCATTTCTGTCCCTCATGCCACGAGCCCGCGCGGCAATCTGTATCGTGTCGCCATCGTGGGCGCCGCTTCGCTCAAGGGGAAAGAAGTTGCCGAAATGCTCAATGAGCGGAACTTTCCCGCCGTGGATGTGCGGCTGCTTGACGATGACGAGTCACTCGGCCAACTGGAAGCCATAGGAGACGAAATCAGCTTCATCCAGAGCGTCAGAGCGGAACAGTTCGATAATGTGGACTTCACGTTCTTTGCCGCAGACGGCGAGAGCGCGCAGCGAAACTGGAAGACGGCGCGCGACGCCGGCAGCACCATTATTGACCTATCGGCCGGCCTCGAGGATGAATCCGGTGCTACAGTGCGTTCACTTTGGGTAGAACGAGAGCGAGGACAAGTTCAGCCGCCTGAGCTGCAGCCCGGACCTTGCGTCACCGCTCACCCCGCGGCTGTTGTTCTGGCGTTGTTGTTGCTGCGCGCACGCAATGTGGGGAGCGTTCGTCGAGTGGTTGTCACTTTCTTCGAGCCCGCCTCGGAGCACGGACAGAAAGGCATGGACGAACTGCACCAGCAAACCGTGAATCTTCTTTCCTTCCAGCCACTGCCGAAAGACGTGTTCGACGCGCAGGTCGCGTTCAACCTGATTGGCAGCTACGGACAAAAGTCTCAGCCTTCACTGGGTTCCGTGGAAGAGAGGGTGCTGCGCCACTACCAGAAAATTGCCGGGGATAATGCCCCGCAGCCCTCGCTCCTGCTGCTGCAGGCGCCGGTGTTTCACGGCTATGCGATGGCTGTCTTTCTGGAAATGGAACAACCTGTGGACTGCGGTCAATTGTCGCTGGCGCTCAGCGGAGAGCACGTTACCATGGCGGGCGCTGGAGAAGAGGCGCCCAACAATGTGAACGCGGCCGGACAAGCGGCGGTTCTGCTGTCCGTTAAGGGCGATGTAAATAGTGGCAATAGAGTCTGGCTTTGGGCCGCTTTCGACAACCTGCGCGTCTCAGCCATTAGCGCCGTCGAGAGCGCTGAGAGCTTGATTGCCACGCGACCGATTGGAAAGATTCAATGATGCGCGCGGCGGCGGTCGCGTCCGCGATGTTGCTGTTGGTGGCGACAGGGTGCGGTTATCATACGGCTGGGCATGCGGTCCAACTTCCGCAGAACGTCAAGACCATATCTATCCCCAGCTTCGACAGCCAGACCAAAACCTACCGGATCGAACAAATTCTAACTGCTTCTGTGGTGCGTGAATTCACCACGCGCACGCATTACCGAATCCTCAACAATCCAAGTGACGCGGCCGACGCTACCTTGCACGGAACTGTGATATCCACGTCGGCGTCACAGGTTACCATCGACTCCGCGACCGGTCGTGCTGCCAGCGCCCTGATCGCGGTGAGCATCAAAGTTTCGCTGTCCGACCGCAACGGCAAGGTGCTCTACGAGAATCCGGCGTACGTTTTTCGCGAACAGTACGAAGTCTCGCAAGACCTCGGCAGCTTCTTTGAAGAGGACTCCCCCGCTTTCCGTCGGCTCTCGCAGGATTTTGCGCGCACTCTGGTTTCTGACATCCTGGAGGGTTTTTAGTTGCTGGCAGAGGAATGGGCAAGCGGTACCGGGCAAACGCCGAGGTTGCGGCTTGAAAGTTCTTTCCCGGAGAGATGTATTCACCGTAAGCGGTAAAATGTTCGAGATGTTTCACATGACGGAGCTCTTCTAATGCGGGCATTTGCGCAGGCCGAGCGCTTCGTCAGCGAACTCGAAGGGCGCAAGTTGCGCTCGGCCTACGCGTTCGTGGGAGATGAGGCCTTCTTTCGCAAGCGCTTTCGCGATGCCATCCTCGAGCACCTGGTGCCTGCGGATCTCCGTGACTTCAGCCTTTTCGAATATGACCTTGCGGAAACCGACTTGACTGAAGTTCTCGACCGTGCTCGCACTCCGTCGTTGATGGCGCCGTTCCAGGTCTTTTTTGTGCGCGGCGTAAAGAATTTGTTCGGTCGCGGCTCTAACCAAGAAAAACTTGCGGCCATCGAAAATTATTGCCGGAACCCCAATCCCGACGCGCTGGTTGTCTTCGTGGCTGATCACATCAGCATTCCCGCCGACGTCCGCCGCATGGAGATGCAGGACAAAGAGCGCTACCAGCGCATTCGCGAAACCATGGGCCAGTACTGCGGTATCGTCGAGCTGGCCCGGGTTGAAGAAGGCGAAGCGGTCCGCTGGATCGGCGATTACTGCGCCAGCCGTAGCGTGAAGATCGATCCCGATGGCGCGCGCGAACTAGTCGACTCGCTCGGAGGCGACATGATGATGATCTCGAACGAACTGGAAAAACTCATCCTGTACGTCGGTGAGAAGAAACGCCTCACGCTTGCTGACGTTGAAACCATGGTGCTTGCTGCCAAGCAGCGATCGCTGTATGAATTGACGGACGCCATCTCCTCCAAAGACCGCGTGCGCGCGCTCGAAGTGCTGGACGCGATTCTGACCTCGGGAGACGGTGAAGAAGCCGCCATTGGACACATCTACATGCTGGCCAAAACCTTCCGCCAGATGCTGGTGATTCTGGAACGCAACGTCCGCGATCAGCGCATGCTCTGGGCAGCGCTGTGGCAGGGTTTCCGTGTGCCTCCGTTCGCCGCCGATGACATCATCAAGCAAGCCCGCCGTTACAAATCCCGCCGCGACTTGACCCGAGCCATTCGCCTCGTAGCGAAAGCGGATCTGGCGCTGCGCTCGAATCCCGTCAGCAAGCGCCTGGTGCTGGAAAAGCTGGTCATGGATCTGACTACCGAACCGAAGGTGGACACAGCTGGGTGGATGCAGGAGCAGTTGCCGGTGTGAGAAAAACAGCTCTCAGCTTTCAGCCTTGCCCTCGACATCACCATTGGATTTGGAACGGCATGACGGACGTCCAATCTTATCTCGCCCGCGTTGGCTATACGGGATCAACGTCGCCTACCCTCGAAACTCTGCGCGCGATCCATTACGCCCACCTGCTTACCGTTCCTTTTGAGAATCTCGACATCGCGTTGGGCCGGAAGATTGCGCTCGATGAAGACTTCTTTATCCGGAAAATCGTAGAGCGACGGCGAGGTGGATTCTGCTACGAGTTGAATGGCGCTTTCGCCGCGCTACTGCAGGCGTTGGGATTTCGAGTCACCCTGCTCTCGGCGCGGGTTGCTCACAGCGATGGCGGCGAGAGTCCGGAGTTCGATCACCTCACGTTGGGTGTCGACCTTGATGAAACTTGGCTGGCGGACGTGGGCTTCGGAGAATCGTTTCTAGAGCCGCTGCGAATCAAGCCCGGCCTTGAGCAGATGGACCGCGCGGGGACGTTCCGCACCGTCGAGCGTGGCGAGCGCCTGCTACTGGAAAAGAAACAACCGGACGGCACTTGGAAAGGTCAGTACTCATTTACTTTCCAGTCGCGCCGGCTGGAAGAATTTGCCGGCATGTGCGAGTACCATCAACGCTCTCCCGAGTCGCATTTCACGCAGAATAAGATCTGTAGCCGAGCCACCCCGGAGGGACGAATCAGCCTCGCTGGCATGAAATTGATTGTGACCAGGCAGGGTGAACGCGAGGAGCGACTACTGAAGTCGCAAGACGAATGGAGAGATACTCTCCGGGAGCGCTTTGATGTCGTTCTGTAAGTCGAGGTTGAAGTCTCTTTTCGCGAGTCCACTGCGGCGCGGCTGAAGCCGCGCGCCCTTTCAAAGCACGACAACCTGTGGCCCGGGAGACGTAGCAAGCTACCTCTCGACGACCGAATTACTTCAGCGCCTTTACTCGTGCCGAGAGCCTAGACTTGTAGCGGGAAGCCGTTTTCTCGTGCAGCGTGCCCTTCTGGATTGCCTTGTCGAGGGCAGAGACTGTCTGGCGATAGACCTGCTCGGCGGCTTGTTTATCGCCCCTGGCGATGGTCTCACGCAGTTCGCGCAACGCGCCGCGGAGGCGCGAGGTGTTGGCGCGGTTGCGGGCGGTGCGCCGTTCGGTCTGGCGGGCGCGTTTCAGCGCCGAAAAATGATTAGCCATGGGTAGGTCGTTACCTTTGCTTATACGAAAGATGTCCCGGTGGGTACGGAAACCACTATTTTACGGGACTAAGTCTCATGCGGTCAAACGCTTGTGGGCGAACTCTTCCACATTGACTCGCACCTCGAGGCGGGGTAGGCTTAAATCAATGGCAGTCGCTTGCCCCTTGGGCGCGAGCATTTCGGCTGGTTCCACCTCCACAGAGAACAATCTTGTTTTGCCAACAGGACGGGATATGCCTGCCCGGAGGGAACGGGCATCTAATTTCGGCGGTTGAAAAGTAGTGCGCAACAGGCGCGCGGAGGGATGCGCCAAAACTGAATGAAAAAGAGTATCGGGATCACTCCCAACATCGAGACCCTGTTCGGCACCCGCGATGAAAATGTGCGCGTGCTTGAAGATGGCTTGAACGTCACCATTGACCTGAAGTCGAACTCCATTGAACTGGAAGGCGCGGCACGCGATGTGGCCCGCGCCGAGCAAGTATTCGCGGATTATGAAAGCTTGCAACGCTCGGGATACACATTCAACAACGGCGATCTCAACAGCATGCTGCGCGTGCTGGCGGCGGATGCCAACTCAACTCTGAAGGGCTTAGCCGAAGCCGGCCGGCAGCGCTCATTCGGGCGGCGTACGGTGCAACCGAAAAGCCCAAATCAGCGCCGCTATCTGGAAACCATCGAAACCCATGACATGGTTTTTGGTGTGGGCCCCGCGGGCACGGGCAAGACGTATCTTGCCGTGGCCATGGCGATTTCGGCGCTGCTTTCAAAGCGTGTGAATCGCATCATCCTGGCGCGTCCGGCGGTGGAAGCGGGAGAGCGCCTGGGCTTTTTGCCGGGCACGCTGCAAGACAAGATTGATCCATACCTGCGTCCGCTCTATGACGCGCTATACGACCTGCTCGATCCGGAACGTGTCGATCGCTATCTGGAGAAAAACGTAATCGAGATCGCGCCCATTGCCTTCATGCGCGGCCGCACACTGAACGATTCGTTCGTGATTCTCGACGAGGCGCAGAACACCACATCGGAGCAGATGAAGATGTTCGTCACCCGCCTGGGATTCAACTCCAAGGCGGTGATTACTGGAGACATTACGCAGATCGATCTCCCGAGCGCCCGCCGCAGCGGACTTCTCGAAGCGATCGATGTATTGAAGAGCGTGGAGGGTCTGGCGTTTGTCCACTTCGACGAGGCCGACGTGGTGCGGCATCACCTGGTGCAGCGCATTATCCGCGCTTACGACGAGCACAAGACGCGCATTGCCGAGCAGCAGATTCTGCTGTTGCCGGAAGTTAAAAATGGAAATGCAAAAGGCGCGGAAGTCGGTGAACGAACCAACGGAAAGTCCAGTGCCCCTGGAACAGGAAGCGAGCAGGACGTTGCCGTGTCACGGGCGGAAATCGGAACTGAGGAATAACGTGCAGGTTCCACGCGGGAGGGCGCTGGATTGGGCCCTCCTGTTTGTTTTGGCCAGCGCGGACGCAGATCCGTTGTTGGACAGAAAAGAAATCTATCGCTGGGTTCGACGAGAAAGGCGGCAGAGGTCGCGGAGAGCAAAATTGGTCACTTTGAAGAGGCGAATTGCTGGGCTCAGCGGCGCGATGCTCGAACGCTTTGTGCTGCGGGCGCGACGGGTAGTGGGATTAAAGGGCACGGTCAACCTCCTGGTGACGGGCAGCAGCGAGATGCGATTTTTAAATCGAAGATTTGGCGGCAAGGACAAGCCCACCGACGTATTGTCATTCCCTGCTTTGGCGCAGATCGCGGGAGAAAAATTCGCCGGGGATGTCGCTGTCTGTGCAGACATCGCCGCAAGAAATGCTCTGCGGCTCGGACATTCCGCGGTCAAAGAGGTGAAAATCCTGACGCTACATGGAGTTCTCCATCTGGCGGGCTACGACCACGAGAGCGATAATGGCAGAATGGCCGGGGAGGAGAGCAAGCTTCGGCGAGAGCTGGGGCTGCCCACGGGGTTGATCGAGCGAAATAAGCAAGCCGGAACCAAAGGACTCTCAGTTCGCAAACCTCGCGCATCAAGCCGCGGTACCGCAGGCTCGCGGAGGCCGAGATGAACCTTGCGGTTGCCGTGGCGCTGGTTCTGTTGTTGGGTTTGCTGATCCTGGTTTCCTACGTGGATCGGGTCTACCAGGAGATCGGCAAGTTTCTCTCGCGCGAATTTCAGAATAATATCGACATTTTTGAACAAAAGATTGAACCTAAGCTGCACGTTAGCCGCAGCCGGGCATCGCTCTCCATGGCGGTGCTCACGCAGTCGATCACCGCCGCCATTGGCTTACTGCTGGGTTTCACGGTTTTCAATGATCAGAGGTGGAGCGTCTACGAAATCCTTCAGGCGACCCTGAGCCTGATTCTGATTGTGATTCTGTGCAACCGTTTCCTGCCGTTCGTATTTTTCTCCCGCACCAACGGCGCATGGCTCATACGCTGGACACCGTTGCTAACAATCCTGATCTATTTAGTATTGCCGATGACAATCGTGTTGGGATTCCTTCAGTCCGTTGCCTCGCTCACTCGACAAAACACAGGCGAACAGCCGGAGAGCCCGGCAGAAGCTGTGGATGCGCTCATTGAGGCCGGGCGGGAAGAGGGCATTCTGCAGGAGGGTGACCGTGATCTGATTCAGTCGGTGGTGGAGTTCAGCGGCAAGACAGTGCGTGAGGCGATGAAACCGCGTCCCGAGATAGTTGCCGTTCCCAGTGACACTACGGTGGAGCGATTCATCGAGTTGCTACGGACCAAACACTACTCCCGCGTCCCCGTGTATGAAGGGAACATCCACAACATTAAGGGAATCGTTTACGCGCAGGACGTGCTGCAGGTGCCGGATAGTGAGGCGCGGGTCCGGACACTGGACAGCTTGATGCGGCGTGACGTTTATTTCGTACCGGAGAGCAAGCTCGGAAGTGATCTGCTCCGCGAGATGCAGAAGAAGAATATCCGGATGGCGATTGTCGTAGATGAGTACGGCGGAGTCGCCGGGCTGGTCACGATTGAAGACCTGGTGGAAGAGATCGTGGGTGAGATCCGCGACGAGCATGAGAAGCCTGAGATCATCCGCGAAAGCGAGCGTTCTTACATCGTTTCCGGCGGAATGGACGTGGACCGCCTGGCGGAACTCTTTGGGGTGAAGCCGGAGGGGAAGGAGTCGTCGACCCTGGCCGGGCTGGTGACCGAGTTGGCCGGACGCATTCCGCAGAAAGGTGAAGTAATCGAGGAGGACGGTTTGCGCTTTGAGGTAGTGGAATCTACAAACCGCAAGGTTGAACGAGTACGGATTAGCGTGCTGCAGCCGCAACAGTTGAAGTTGATTTGAGGAACGCTACTGGCTGTTGGCTCTAGCTACTGGCCCACCCGTTCACGACTAAGCACTCTCTGTCTGAGGCCGTAAATGTGGCTCGCACATCCACCAAATGGATTCAGCATTTGATCATTGCGCGGTCGCATGCAAGTAGCTTGATGCAACGACAAGCCAGCAACTAGAAGCTCATTCCCTATGCCATTTCGCTCCGGTTTCGTCTGCATTCTCGGTCGGCCCAATGCGGGCAAGTCGACAATGCTGAATGCGCTCGTCGGTGAGAAGCTCGCGATTATTTCGCCTAAGCCTCAGACCACGCGCAACCGCATCCAGGGAGTTGTTCATTTGCCCAAGGCTAAAGGCCGCGATGCCGGGCAAATCGTTTTGATCGATACGCCAGGTGTGCACAAGCCAGATAGTTCCCTGGGCCGCAAGATGATGGTGGAAGTGCGTGAAGCGCTCGAAGGCTGCGATCTTGTGCTGGTCATCATGGACGTGACGCGCAAGTTTGACCCACGCGACCAGTTTGCGCTCGACCTGTTGCAGCAATCTGGCACTAAAGCCTTTCTCATCCTGAACAAAGTCGACCTGCTGCGAGACAAATCGAAGCTTCTGCCGCTGATCGAGGAATATCGCAAACTTTATGACTTCAAGCAAGTCATTCCTATTTCCGCACTGAAGCGGAGTGGGCTCGACGTTCTGCTCAAGGAAGTAATTTCCGCGCTGCCTCAAGGACCTGCTTATTTCCCCGCCGATCAAGTTACCGACCAGCCAGCCCGGTTCATGGCGAGCGAGATCATTCGCGAGCAGGTTTTGATGGAAACTGAAGAGGAAATTCCATACGCCACCACTGTGGTGGTGGACACCTTCGAAGAAGGAAAAAAACTGACGCGTATTTCGGCGACCATCTACTGCGAGCGGGACGGCCAGAGGGGAATTCTTGTTGGCAAGCGTGGACAGATGCTGAAGAGAATCGGTACCGGGGCGCGGCTGCAGATGGAACGTATGCTGGGGACAAAGGTCTTCCTGGAGCTATACGTCAAAGTGCAGCCGGGCTGGCGCGATTCCCGGAGTTTCGTGCAAGAGCTGGACTGGCGAAGGCAGTTGGAGCAGCTGTCCGCCTCTGGGGGCTCGCTTGACGAACAGCAATGAAACAAAACACTCGAGCTCATGTTGCGAATTGGCAGAAATTGGCAGAAGATTGCCGCTCACGTGGAAACCCCTGTAAAATAGCAGTAGCGTAAATAACCGAGTCGATGCGAGGATCATGTCTTCCGACGGCCCCGACGAACAGTTGTCTGATTACAACTTCGATCCAGAAAAATTGACTCTCCGCCTCCAGGTCACTCTCGCCGCCGATAGGAGCGCAATTGATGCGGTGGTGCGGCAGGTCATGGATAGCATTCGTCAAACGAAGTGCGCCGATGGAAAAGAAGACGCCATTGAACTCGCCTTGAACGAGGCGCTGGCCAATGCCGTGGTTCACGGCGCGAAGGAAGACCCCAGTAAGACCGTCGAATGCGTAGTAGCCTGTGATGAAGAACGCGGCATGATCATCGTGGTCCGCGATCCCGGATCAGGCTTCGACCCCGCTGCCATTCCTACTCCGACCGTGGGGCAGAACATTTATTCCAATCACGGTCGCGGAATCTTCCTAATCAATCAGCTCATGGATGAAGTGAAGTTTCTCAAGAACGGTACCGAGATCCACATGGTGAAGCGGTAGGAGCTGCTCACACCAGACATTTCGTCATTCCTTCGTCGCAATTCCCAGCGTTTTCATCTTACGGTAGAGGTGGCTGCGCTCCAGTCCCAATACTTCGGAGGTGCGGCTGACGTTTCCGTGATTTTCATCCAGTTTTTTCAGGATGTAGTCGCGCTCGTACGCATCACGGGCCTGATGCAGGGTGGAGAACTCGCTTCCAGAGGCGCGGCGATTGCCGTTGCGATAAACCAAAGGAGGCAAATGTTTGCGGTCGAAGCGGGTGGTGGTGGGATTCATGATCACGACGCGTTCAATCACGTTGCGCAATTCGCGCACGTTGCCCGGCCATGAATATCGCATCAGCAATTGGATGGCATCGTCGGTGATTTCACGCGGGCGGCGGCCATAAGTTGCCGCCAGCTCCTTGAGAAAGTACCGAGCGAAGAGTGGAATGTCTTCTTTGCGTTCGCGCAATGGAGGGACGAAGAAAGGGATCACGTTAAGCCGATAGAACAAGTCCTCGCGGAAATTACCTTTTGCAATCTCTTCTTCGAGGTCTTTGTTGGTGGATGCAATCACGCGAACATCCACAGTGATTGTTTGTTCGCTGCCCACAGGGATAAAACGTTGTTCTTCGAGCGTGCGCAGCACTTTCGATTGCGTCTTCAAACTCATGTCCCCAACTTCATCGAGAAACAGCGTTCCTTCGTTGGCTTTCTGAAACTTGCCTTCTTTGTCCGTGGCCGCTCCCGAAAACGATCCCTTGTGATGGCCGAACAATTCGCTTTCTATGAGATCTTCGGGAATGGCGGCACAATTTACCTCGACGAAGGTCTGATCCTTGCGCAGGCTTTGGGCATGAATAGCGTGTGCCACTAGCTCTTTCCCTGAGCCTGACTCGCCGTAGATCAAAACCCGGCCGTTGGTCGGGGCCATGAGTCCAATCTGCTGGCGCAGAGCCTTCATAGGAATGCTGTCGCCCACGATCGTGCTCCTGGCATGGAGCTGCTTCTTGAGATCGACATTTTCCCGCTCCAGCTTCTTCGATTCCATCGCGTTCTTGACCAGAATCAGAGTCTTGTCGAGGGAGAGAGGCTTTTCGAGAAAGTCGTAGGCGCCGAGTTTGGTGGCGCGGACAGCGGTTTCAATAGTGCCGTGGCCAGAAATCATGATCACTTCGGGCGGGTTGTCGAGTTGGCGAATCCTTTCCAGGGTTTCCAGGCCGTCGATGCCGGGCAGCCAGATGTCGAGCAACACCACATCAAAAGCGCCTTTGCGCAGGCGCTCCAGACAGGCTTCGCCGCTCTCCGCCGACGAAGCGGAGTATCCTTCATCGGTCAGTACGCCGGCCAACGAATCGCGGATTCCAGCTTCGTCGTCAACAATGAGGATGTTAGGCATGCTGAACATTTGCAGTGGCGATAACCATCTCTGAAACCACCGGCAGCTCTACAATGAACCGGGCGCCGACTGGCTGGTTTTCTTCAACGCGAATGGAGCCATGGTGCTCCTCGACGACGCGGCTCACAATCGCCAGGCCCAGTCCCGTGCCCCGCCTCTTAGTAGAAAAATACGGCAGGAAGAGCTTCTCTTTGAGTTCGTGGGTCACTCCATGACCGGTGTCCGCCACTGTGATTTCCACCACGTCGCGCGTCGCCACTAATGCGGTCGAAATTTCGATCTCACGGACGAGTGAATCCTGAAGCGCTTCGGCAGCGTTATCCACCAGGTTTGCTACCGCGCGTTTGATCGCTTCCGTATCCGCCATGACTTGGGGAAGATCCGGAGCCAGCGACCGGTGAAGGCTGATTCCATCCAGCCTTCCCTGGAACAGGGAAATCGCGCTCTCTATGATTTCGTTGATGTTTGCAGGCTGCGGGCTGGATGCGGGGAAACGTGCCAGTGTGGAAAACTCATCCACAAGCCGGCGGACGGTTTCCACCGCTCCCGCGATGGTTTGCGCGCACGAGCGGACAATTTCAAGCGACGCTGGGGTGGTTGAGCGTTCCAGGTGGCGAGTGATACGTTCTGCGGAAAGCGCAATGGGAGTGAGCGGATTCTTGATCTCATGAGCCACGCGCCGTGCCACCTCGCGCCATGCCGCCTGTTTCTGACCCTTCAATAGATCAGAAAGATCCTCGAACACAATTACGTATCCGGACCGTTCGCCCTGATGCCGCAATGTGGCCACGGTGATCGCAACGTTCAGTGAACTTCGCTGTAGTGGCATTTCCATCTGGCTGGTGGTCATGCCCATGCGATCAGCACGGCGCAGGAGTGGCTCGAAGTCTTCCAAAACCTCGCTTGGAAATATGTTAGCCATGGTCGCGCCCCGAAGCATCCGTGCTCCGCCGTGATGACCGTTGTCGGGCTGGAACATACGCAGCAACGCCTGGTTGGCGTGGGTCACGCGCCGGTCGGCGTCGAGCGAAAGTACTCCGGTCGGGATGCTTTCAAGAATGATTTCCATCTGCCGGCCGCGCTGTTCAAGTTCGGTGTTCGCCGCGCTCAAGTCACGGCTGGAAGCCTCGATCTGACGCCGGCTGACTTCCAGTTCTTCCGCCATGCGATTGAACGATCGAACCAGATCGCCGATTTCATCGGCCGCACTGACATCGACGCGGTAATCCAGCCTGCCCCGGGAGATTTCCTGAGTGGCTTCCGCCAATGCAGCCAGCGGGCGAGTTACCAGTTTGGACAAGAACAGCGCCAGCCAGGTGGTGACAAACAAAACCATCATGGTGAGCAGCAACAGAAGTCCCATGTAGGTTCGGCGAACCAATCGACGCTCACGAGCCAATTGAAAGTAACGCTGCTGGCTCGCTTCTACCTGGTGCACGGTCTGCGAGAATTGCGGAGGAAGCGGAATGGCGACCAGGATCAGTCCCGCATCCGCGACGACGGCGCTGCCCAGCGTGTAATCCGTTTGTTCCCAACTAAACTGCGCGGGACGGCCCGCGGCCGCCGCTTCCAGAGGCAACTTTGACTTCAGAAGTTGCCAGGCTGCAGGCAGGTTGACACTGGCCTCGGCCTCGCCATCCTGCACAGCCACTGCAAATCCACCTTGCAAGGTGAGCTCATGATTGCGAAATTCGTTGACTAGGCTGGAAAAACCGCGGCCGGAGAACGCGCGCTGCGTCTCTGGAGAAGCAGCGATAGCCTGCGCTTCAGTTCGCGCGTTCTTCGCCGCATAGCTTGCCAGCAGAGACGCCATGGCATGTGTGTCGGAACGTACCTCTTCCACCGGCGTAGAGAACCACTTGTCGATGGAGCGATTCATCAATCCATAGGCGAACCAATACATAACCATCACCGGCACGAAGGAGAGTAGGAGCGCTCCTACCACCATGCGGGTGCGAAACTTCGAGCCCAAGACTCCCAGTCGCCGCTCCGCAAACAGTTTCAGCAGGTTCCGGCCCAGGACGAATGTCAAGGCTGCGAACAGAAGAAAAATCAGCGCGGAAAGCGCCGCAAAGACGACGATCTCCTGATTGTTTCCTGGTTGCAGGAAGCGCAGATCGAAAGCGGTCTGCGACACCAGAATAACGAGCAGCAGAAACACCCCGATAGCCAGCAGAATGATGGCCTGCTTGCGGTTGGGGGCGTTCGATATTCGAGTTGGCGCGGGATGTGCCACGGGAATATTGTCGCCCACACCGTGAGGAGACGCCGCATTCTGTGACGGCAGGGACGTTGAAAATCATTATAGATGCAGAGCCAGACCTCGGCACACCTCGATCTCCGCGGCGAAGCCACTGGGGGGCAGTCAAGCGGTCCTTCATGACTCCGCGATAAATATCGGCTTGTCAAAGTCGGTCTCCGGGCCGCGCTTCGGCGGAGGACCTGCCTAACCATGAGGGAGGAAACTTCGTAAAGGGCACTGGTCACATTGGGCCTGTGTTTTTCGGCAATAATTCTTGCCTACGCCGACGATCAGACCATGCATTTCGTTGTAAACCTGCGCCGCAGCCGTGCGCCGGCTGGTGCTCATACGAGATGGAGGGTGGCCGGCGCCCCCGCTTGGCCGGTGTGCCGCCCCGGGTTCTCCAGATTCTGCGGTCAGGGCTTCCGCGGCGAGAGGATTTAATGCCCGTTCGAATAGTTGGCGGATGTCTTCATAGTCGGTTTTTTCTGGCAGAATGCCGTGCCGATCGAGAATGCGCCGGGTGTAGGCATCCACCACGAAAACAGGGTGATTTCCTGCATAGAGAAGAATGGAATCCGCAGTCTCGGGCCCTACGCCGTTCAGGCTCAGCAGTTCTTGGCGGAGCTTTGGAGTAGGTTGCGAGAACAATTTGCTAAGTGATCCGCCGTAATGCTGATCTAAGAAGGCTACAAACGTCTTTAGTCGGCGAGCTTTCTGCCGAAAATACCCAGCGCAGCGAATTAGGCGTTCCAGCTCGGGCAGTGCTACGTGCCGAATTCCTTCTAGGTTAAGAAGACGCGCTGAGCGCAGACTCGACAGAGCGCTTTCTACGTTCGTCCAGGCTGTATTCTGGGTTAAATAAGCTCCGACAATCACCTCGAAACGCGTGCGCGCGGGCCACCAATGCTGGCATCCCCAGGCGGAAAACAGCATCCGGTAGTAGGCCTGAATCTGCTTTTCTTTTCTACCAAGCGGCACGGCAAGAAGTCCCCTCACCTTGAGTGTAACTCTCTCCCCCAGCATCGACTGGAGCGACCGGGTCAATGCGCAATTCTTACCGAAGTGCATGTACGTTAGCCCTCCCTTAGTGCGGCATCGCACGAAAAAGCGCATTTGGCGCGCTTTTTAGAAACGCACTCCTCGTCGACCGTGATTGTCCTCCAAGGCCAAGTACTAAAGTTACTGGTGCGGTAATCCCGTTGCGTTGACAATTTGTGTCAACGCGAAAGAGCGCTGCTCTCCTCTCCCCAGTAAAGGCAGCAGATCGCGCCTAATGCCAGTGGAGTCGTTCGCCATGGTTGCACCGCGTGGATAGGAGATCGACGTATGTCGCAACGGCTGGGTGACCTTCTCGTCAAAGAGAAGATCATTACCCCAGAACAGTTGGACCAAGCAAATAAGGTCCAGAAAGAAACCAAGTGTCGCCTGGGCTCCGCCCTGGTGAAGCTTGGCTTCCTCACGGACGAAGACGTCACCAACTTTCTCTCCCGTCAGTATGGCGTCCCAGCTATCAACCTTTCCTATTTTGAAATTGACCCCGCTGTAGTCAAGCTGATTCCCTTCGAAACCGCCAAACGTTACCAGATTCTTCCGCTGAGCCGGGTTGGCGCGTCGCTCACCATCGCCATGGTGGATCCCACCAATGTTTTTGCGATGGACGACATCAAGTTCATGACTGGCTTCAACATCGAGCCGGTCGTGGCTTCGGAAAGCTCGATTCAGGTGGGCATCGATAAGGCTTACGGAACCGCTAAAGACGAAGATCTCGAAACCGTAATGCAGTCCATGACGGAGCTGAACGATGCCGACGTGGAACTGCAGGCGGAAGAGACGCAGATGGAGTTGGCCGAACTGGAGAAGGCGGCCGATGAAGCTCCTGTCGTCAAGTTGGTGAACCTGGTACTCACCGATGCGGTTAAACGGGGCGCGAGCGACATTCACATGGAGCCGTACGAGAAAGAGTTCCGCGTGCGGTTCCGCATTGACGGCGTGCTTCAGGCCATCATGTCACCGCCGCTGAAGCTGAGGGACGCGATCATTTCACGCCTGAAAATCATGTCCAAGCTGGACATCAGCGAAAAGCGTCTGCCGCAAGACGGTCGCATCATGCTCAAGATGAATATCGGCGGCCGCAAGAAGCAGCTCGACTTTCGTGTCAGTACGCTTCCTACTCTCTGGGGCGAAAAGATCGTGCTGCGGTTGCTCGACAAAGAGAATCTCCGCCTGGACATGACCAAACTTGGCTTCGAGCCTGAGTCACTGGTCAAGTTTGAAAAGGCAATTCTCAAACCCTACGGGATGGTGCTGGTCACGGGGCCCACAGGATCCGGAAAGACGAACACCTTGTACTCTTCGATTTCGCGCCTGAATCAGCCCGACACCAACATTATGACTGCGGAAGATCCGGTTGAGTTCCAGTTGCAAGGCGTCAACCAAGTGCAGATGAAGGAACAGATTGGCCTGAACTTCGCGGCCGCCCTGCGCTCCTTTCTGCGGCAAGATCCGAACATCATTCTGGTCGGCGAGATTCGTGACTTCGAGACTGCGGAAATTGCCATCAAAGCAGCGCTCACCGGCCACCTGGTGCTGTCCACGCTACACACCAACGGCGCTCCCGAGACCATCACGCGTTTGATGAATATGGGCATCGAGCCATTCCTGGTGGCCACGTCGGTTCACCTCATCTGCGCTCAGCGGCTCATACGCCGCATTTGCAAAGACTGCATCGAGACGGTGGAAGTGCCTGTTCAAACGCTGATTGAAGAAGGCTTCACGCCGGAGGAGGCCAAGACCATCAAGATTCAAAAAGGCAAAGGCTGTGGTGTGTGTAACAACACAGGTTACAAAGGCCGCTGCGGCTTGTACGAAGTCATGGAAGTCGACGACGAAATCAGGGAACTCGTGTTGGTAGGAGCATCGGCTGTGGAATTGAAGAAGAAAGCAATCGAGCGAGGCATGATCACGCTGCGGCGCAGCGGATTAATCAAGGTGGCTGCCGGCATGACTACTCTCGAAGAAGTGGCCCGCGAAACCATTCACTAAGAAGTTGCGGCAAGGAAAGAGGAAAAACCGTTATGGCGCTTTCGTTAAGTGATCTGCTCAAGAGAATGCTGGAGATGGGAGGCAGCGATCTCCACATCACCACTAACTCACCGCCGCAAATTCGTGTTCATGGCCACCTGGTTCCTCTCGACCTGCCGCAGATGACTCCGGCCGAGACCAAGCAATTGGCCTATAGCGTCATGACCGATTCCCAGAAGCATCGGTTCGAGGAAAGTCTCGAACTGGATTTCTCCTTCGGATTGAAGGGACTGGCCCGCTTCCGCGCCAATGTGTTCAATCAGAGGGGCGCCACCGCCGCAGTTTTCCGTCTGATTCCGTTCGAAATCAAGTCTTTCAACCAACTTGGCCTGCCGCCAGTCGTGAGCAAGCTTTGCGACAAGCCGCGCGGACTGGTGCTGGTGACGGGACCGACGGGCTCGGGCAAATCGACAACCCTGGCCGCCATGATCGACAAGATCAACAGCGAACGACATGACCACATCCTCACCATTGAGGACCCGATTGAATTCGTTCACATGAATAAGAACTGCGTGGTCAATCAGCGCGAACTGCACGCCGACACCAAGAGCTTTACCGACGCGCTGCGCGCCGCGCTCCGTGAAGATCCGGATGTGGTGCTGATTGGCGAAATGCGTGATCTCGAAACTATCGAGTCGGCGCTGCGTATCGCTGAGACCGGCCACTTGACCTTCGGGACGCTGCATACCAATTCTGCATCGTCCACGATCAACCGAATCATTGACGTTTTCCCAGCACACCAGCAGCCGCAAATTCGCGCGCAGTTATCGCTGGTGTTGGAAGGGATCATGTGTCAGACCCTGCTGCCCAAGATCGATGGCAAGGGCCGCGCCATGATTATGGAAATCATGACCCCCAACGCTGCCATCCGAAACCTGATCCGCGAAGACAAAATCCATCAGATTTATTCCTCCATGCAATCTGGGCAGGAGAAGTTCGGCATGCAGACATTCAACCAGGCGCTGGCAACCGCTTATTTCCAGAAGCAGATCTCGCTGGAAGTTGCGATGCAGCGCTCCAGCAACCAGGATGAGTTGCAGGAAATGATCAACCGTGGGGCAGGGCTGTTGAATAAGCCCACCACACTCGGGACAACCCTAGCCCGAGGGGCAGCGCCTTCGAAACGCTAGGGTGAGGCATAGACAGTCATAGGGCTCGTCCCGCGGGTGGCGGCAGGATGAGCGTGAAGAGAAACCAGCCGCGAAGGATTTCGACAGACAAGTCGCACAGTGAGGAGAGGTCAAAACCATGCCAGTTTTCACATTTTCGGGCAAAGATGCCGGCGGACAAAAAGTTGCCGGGGAGCGAATGGCGGCAAATAAACAGGTGCTGGCGCAGCAGTTGCGGCGCGAGCGCATCACGCCGGGTGCGATCCGGGAAAAGGGCAAGGAATTCGCCATGCCCACATTCGGCTCGGGCAAAGTCAAGACCAAGGAAATCGCGATTTTCTTCCGCCAGTTCTCGGTCATGATCGATGCCGGTCTGCCACTCGTGCAGTGTCTGGAGATTCTCGCTGCCAACCAGGAGAACCAATCATTCCAGAAGACCCTCAACGGAGTACGCACCACGGTGGAAGGCGGCGCTACTCTGGCCAACGCCATGCGCCAATATCCCAAGGTATTCGACGATCTGACCACCAACATGATGGAGGCGGGAGAGACCGGCGGTATTCTCGACGTTATATTGCAGCGTCTTGCCACCTACGTTGAGAAAGCCGTCCGCCTGCGGGCCGCGGTCAAGTCGGCGCTGATCTATCCAGTCGCAGTCGTGAGCATGGCAGTATTAATCGTGGGCGCACTGCTCAAATGGGTGGTGCCGATCTTTGCAAACCTGTTTGCCGGCCTGGGAGTATCCCTGCCCTTACCCACGCGCATCGTCATGGGCCTGAGCGCATTCGTGCAAAGCTTTTGGTGGCTCTTTCTCGTCGGTGGAGGGGGTGCAGTGTTTGGTGTTAAGCAGATGCGTAAGCATCCGCGGGGACGCTATTACTTCGATAAGATGCTGCTCCATCTTCCCGTCATGGGTTCGTTATTGCGCAAGATCGCGGTTGGGCGTTTTACACGTACTCTCGGCACCCTGATTACATCTGGCGTTCCCATCCTGGAAGGGTTGTCTATCACAGCCAAGACTTCCGGCAACGCAGTGCTGGAAGAGGCTCTGATGAAGGTGCGCAAGGCCATTGAAGAGGGACGCACTATCGTTGATCCGCTCAGAGAGTGTGGTGTATTCCCCAACATGGTGACGCAGATGATCGGAGTCGGCGAAGCTACGGGCGCCATGGATTCCATGCTCCAGAAGATCGCCGACTTCTACGAGGAGGAAGTGGACGCGGCCACCCGAGACATGCTGGCCATGCTGGAACCGGTCATCATCGCCTTGCTGGGCGTCAGTGTGGGCGGCATTGTGATTTCGCTCTACATGCCGCTGTTTGCCATGATCGCAAAACTGGCGGGCTAGAGGAAGCGAAACCTCCGCAGACCGGGTCGCTTGGGCGAGCCGGTCTGCTCAACATATCGGACTCGCTACTTCGCCGGGCTGGCAAACAAAACGGCGGGATGAGAGCGGAATAGCCCGTTTTGAGTTTTCACTAGGATGGCAATGCAATCGACCTTCGACGAGCGGAATTGGTTGACCTGGCTGGTCAAGGTTCGAATTCTTATACTGACATTCCTGCTCGGTCTGGAGTTGCTGGTCGCACACTTCACGCCGACTCCACTACCCCTGCGACTGTTCACCGGCACGATTCTGTTGTGGTACACGCTGTCGCTTTTTTACTTCCTTCTGCTTTCCTTCTGGCAGGAGCACCGGCTACAGGCGTCATTGCAAGTTCTTACCGACCTTGCTCTGGTCAGCCTGGTGGTGCACGAGACCGGAGGCTGGGATAGTTCGCTGAATTGTCTTTATCCCCTGGTCATTATCGTTGCCAGCGTCCTGTTGCCGCGAGTATGGGCGCATTTGGTCGCGGCGCTGGCTTTCATCCTTTACGGCACAGTTCTTGAGCTCAATTACTATGGCCTCGTCCATTCTTATTGCACTACACATCCAGAACTGAAGGCGTTGCAAGCGATCATCTTCGTTAACCTGTTTGCCTTCCTCGCCGTGGCTTATCTTGCTGGCCTGCTGGCCGCTAAGCTGCGGCAAGTGCGGGTCGAACTCAAGGACGCCAGCGGGGCGTTGGAAAACCTTCAAGCCCTGCATGAAAACATTATTCACTCCATCAGCAGCGGACTCATTACTACTGGCCTCGACGGCCGCATTACTCTGGTCAATAGCGCCGCGCAAAAACTTCTCGAGCGTTTTCGTAGCGAGCGGCTGCTTGGTACTCCCGTCAGCAAACTTTTCCTGGATGCATTACCCAACATGGAATCAGAGCGGCCGCACGCTGAAGTTCGGCTTGATGCGCCAGGCGGCTACCGCAAGACGTTTCGGGTCAGAGTCGCCACTTTGACCGTGCCGGGTCGGGGAGTCTTGGGCTATGTCTACGCGCTCGACGACTTAACCGAGATCCGGCGTCTGGAGCGGGAAGTTCGCATGCAAGACCGTCTGGCTGCCGTAGGACGCCTGGCGGCGGCTATTGCGCATGAAATCCGCAATCCACTGACTTCCATTGCAGGATCCGTCAGTATGCTTTCGGCGGTGCCGGAGATGAGCGAGGAGCACAGAAAACTGCTCGAAATTGTGACCCGCGAATCTCAGAGGTTGAACAATATCATCACCGACTTCCTGGCTTACTCCCGCGGCAAGCAATATCACTTCGATAAAGTCGACTTGCTGCCGCTAGTGGAGGACACTCTCACCCTGATGCAGCACCGCATGACCGCGGAGAACACCGGCATCTCCATAGAACGTCACTTTGCGGTTCGCGAAGCCTGGGTGCTGGCTGATGGTGACAAGATCAAGCAAGTGTTTTGGAACTTTTGCGAAAATGCGGTGCGCGCCATGCCAAGCGGAGGCACGTTCACTGTGGGTATCGAGCCGCTGGGAGCCGACTGGGAGCTTAGTTTTGCCGATAGCGGAACCGGTATGAGCCGGCAGCAGATAGAAAAGATCTTCGAGCCATTCCAATCGAACTTTGAGGGCGGTACCGGGCTGGGCCTGGCCATTGTGTACCAGATTGTGCAGGCGCATGAAGGCAAGGTGTGGGCGCGATCGAGGCAAGGTCAGGGAACGGCTCTCGTTCTGAAACTGCGGCGCTTGGAGACAGAGAGAACGTTCTCCCAAAGGCGGAGCAACGTCGCTGGGCGCGAGCCGCAAACCGGTCTGCCCGCGGAACCGGCGTCCGTTGCCGCACTCGGGAGAGCTCGTGGCTAATATCCTGGTCTGCGACGACGAGCGCTCCATCTGCGAAATGCTTGACATCGCACTGCGCCGCGATGGTCACCGTGTCGAAACCGCGCAATCCGGTCAGGCGGCGAAAAACAAGATTGACGGCGCCCTTTACGACGTCATCGTCACCGACATTAAGATGCCCAATATTGATGGCATCGAGGTGCTTCGCCATGCCCACCGCATATCGCCCGATTCGGCCGTCATCCTGATTACCGCCGTAGAGGACTATGAAGCCGCGGTTGAAGCGGTCAAAGCCGGAGGCGCCACCGATTACATTCGTAAAAGTCCCGGGCTGGTTGACGAGATCAAACTGGCGATCAATCGCGCCCTCGAGAAACTTGTTCTGAGCACGCAGAATTTTGCCTTGCGCCGGGATGCCGCGACTCGGAACTCATTGGATAACATCATCGGCTCCAGTACGGCCATAGAGAAACTCAAGCAAACCGTCCGTACCGTCGCATCGACAGCTAGCACCGTCCTCATTCATGGCGAAAGCGGAACCGGTAAGGAGCTTGTGGCGCGCGCGGTTCACGTCTGCTCGCCACGCGCTACGGAACCGTTCGTGTCGGTAAACTGCGGAGCCTTTCCCGAAACGTTGCTCGAAAGCGAACTGTTCGGCTATTTGAAAGGCGCTTTTACCGGCGCTAACCAAAACAAGCGCGGACTGTTTGAAGTGGCCGGCGGGGGCACCATTTTCTTGGATGAGATCAGCGAAATGACATCGACCATGCAGGTAAAACTGTTGCGCGTATTGCAGGAGCGGACGGTTCGTCCTGTGGGGAGTACCAGTGAAATCTCGATTGACGTGCGCGTCATCGCCGCCACCAACCGCGATCTCGATAAGGCGGTAGCTGAGAACGTTTTCCGCGAAGATCTGTATTACCGGCTCAACGTAATCCCTATCCTCGTGCCTCCTCTTCGTGAACGGCCAGAGGACATTCCTTTGCTGGCGAATCACTTCCTCAAGAAATATGCGAGTGCCGCTGGGCGAAGCATTCTGCGTGTCCACAAAGAATCGCTCAACTCCCTGTGCGGTTATGAGTGGCCCGGCAATGTCCGCCAATTGGAAAATACGGTGGAACGTGCGGTTGCTCTGGAGACAATGGACGAACTGCACGTCGAATTGCCGGTCGAACGCCCTAAGGCCCGGGCTGCCGCGGCTGCATCTGGCCAGCCCGGTTTGACGGAGAACGGGTCAGACTCGATCCTTCCTGAAGGCGTAGGCATGGAAACCTACGTTGCGGGAATCGAGCGAGCGCTGCTGCAAAATGCGCTGAATCAGTCCAACGGAGTGCAAACCAAAGCTGCCGACCTGCTCGATATTTCCTACCGCTCTTTCCGCCACCTGATGAAGAAGTACGAGCTGTAGCTTTTGGTTTCTAGCCCTTAGCTTTTAGCTACCAACCCTTCCTGCACGGTCTCGAATGACACATCTGACTACGCAAAAATCCGCTTCAAAAAGCCAAGAACGAAAAACCAAGAATCAGAAGCTTGAAGCCTAAGAGCTATTCCCCTTCAACTGCTGCTTCCATCCCAGAATCCTGGCCTTATTGCCCTCAGCCTCAGCCTCGGGAATCATGCCCTTCTTCTGATAAAGCACCGATAAGCTGGTATGTGCCAGCACGTCGTCAGGATCGAGTTCAGCAATGCGCTGGGACACCGCAATAGCCTCATCGTAGCGCTGCAAGTCCTGGAGGGCGCGTGCCAGCCCGTGCATCGCCTCGGTGAACGTAGGATCGGCAGCCAGCGATTCCTGATACGCGGCTACAGCCTTTTCTAGGTGCCCATCACCCATCAGGTCCAGCGCCGTATAGTAGTGGTCTTCAGCTTTCTGGCGGGCGTTTGGGTCAGGCATATGAGGAAGATCCCTGGCGGAGACTGGATTCTAACACGCAACGCGGCCACAGCCGCGATAGCTGGTTGCCACGCCAGTCGAGACTTCAACCCCGGCATGAAAACTTCCGGCAATGTAAATGCGCCGAAGGTAAGGCCGGAATCCGGAATCGGCGAAGTCCTATTTTTCTTCGTGCCGCTTGTCATTTCCGTTTATGATGGTGTTCCAGTCACATCGTCATGCGCTACCCTGTCCGTTTTCTCTGGAACGCGACCAAAGGCCACCGGCTGGCGCCCTGGCGAAGTCCTTACCTCTTGTGGCGCATCGAGACCTATTGCGGAGTCAAGATGACGCAGATCGGCTTCCTGGAGTTTTGGGAATTCATGTGGCGGGAACGCGGCAATCTCTGGCGCTTTCTCAAATGGACAGGTGAGATGGAGCGGTACGTCCATCCCAAACCCAACAGATCTTAAGCAAAGCTCATTCCGGCGGACGGGGACCAAAAACAAGCCCGCCGTTGCTTTCTGGCGACCGGCCGAGATAATCTTCCACGCTAGATTCTTGTGAACTTCCCCGTTTAAATCCCCGACGCAAAAGCCTTCTCTGTCTCGCGAGTGATACGCGGCTTTTCTCCTAGGGTTACTGATCAGCTTAGGATGCTTTGTTGCTGCGATATTCTTGGGCTCACCCGGAAGACAGTCATGGAGATCCACTTCTCAACGCCGCAGCATTGGCTGTCGTGGGGATGGTCGCTCTGCGGAGCGATGACCAGTCTGGATTGGCAAGAGGGGCGGTGACGGCTTTCGCACTGGTGTTTTTATAAACGCAATTTGCGCTGTTAGCTTCCTTGGAAGGTAGGGGAGGTTCCTAAAACTCAAGCGCCTTTGCCCGCCGCTGCGGCCTCTCCCAACACGACGTTCACGTCGCTGCCTTTTCCTGCGGCCGCGAGCTGTGCGGCGGCTCCGCGATTGGCTGCGATTTCAAGAAAGCCCATGCTTCCGAGGATGCCGAAAACCTCTCCCGGAGCGCCACCGGCGTAGATTTGCCTGATCTCGGTAATCTCGCAGTTGCCGACTGCGATCTTGAACGGCGCGGGCTGAGCTTCGAACAGCTTGGGAGCATCCGCGGGTGTGATATTCGTAATCAAGTTTCCAAAGCGATCAGTCTTTAGCACCACGCCGCGGAGAGTGTTCTCCGAAATCTTCTTGGGACGCGGCGCTGAGAAGCGCGCAAAGTCTTCAATCTCTTCTCCGAACTTCTCCGTATCCACCATTTTTGCCAGGTAGGCACCCACCGGAGCGAAAATGTCCCGACCGTGGAAGGTGTTGCTCACGGGCTGTAAAAAGTAGTGGTCAGAAGTAACGTGGCGCACGTGCATCCGTTCCTCACGCGCATAAACCAGGGATAGCACGCCATTGTCTGGCGCTACAAAATGGTGGCCGTCGCTCGACGCAATGATCGGCCGCCTTGCAGTACCCACGCCCGGGTCGACCACAACCACGTGTACGGTCCCGGTAGGGAAGTAGGAATAGGCTTGCGAGACGGTGAGCGCTCCATCGAGCACATCAAAGGCCTGAACCGAGTGGCTGATATCGACGATCGCGGCATCGGGCGCAATATTTAGGATGACGCCCTTCATGGTGCCAACGAAGTGATCGTTAATCCCGAAATCAGTGGTCAGTGTGATGATCGGACGTTGTGGCAAGCTTCCCTCACTAAGAAAAAGGCAAAATACTCCCTACGAATGTGAAGTTAATTTGTGGGGGAGCGCGGCGTCAAGGCACGGTGGTAATGATCGAGGGTATTGACATCGAGTTTAATCTTTGGGGGATAACCTCAAGCGCAACGTGGAATGTTCGACGGAATGAGTCTATTCTGTGCAGCGATGGCCGACATACTACCTAGATGTTTAAAGCGCTTTCCCGTCTGTAAGAACGCCAACAAGACGATCGCCGCTTTGAAGCGATTGGGCTAAGGGTGCGGGTCCGCAAGCGCCTGCTAGCGGCGTTCTCAATGAATTCCAGACGCAATCGGGTTTGCACTGATTCTGATTTCGGGTAGCCGAGGATCGAGACTCGGCGCTCGTCTATTCGTATCGCAATGCCTCGATCGGATTCAGCTTGGCCGCCTTGAGTGCCGGGAAGAATCCGGAAACGATGCCCACGAGCGAAAGAATCACAAAGGAAACAGTCATCACACTCGCCGAGGCATGCAGGAAAATGGCTCCTTCGTGATTCGCCGTCTTGTAGAACTCGTCATACAGCGGCATGGGCGGGATCGCCCATGTGAGCAGCACCGCTACCGCCATACCGATCAATCCTCCGGCGAAGGTTAAAACCAGCGCTTCCAACAGAAACTGCACAAGAATGTGCCGTGGACGTGCTCCCAGAGCCTTACGTAGGCCAATCTCACGCGTACGTTCCGTGACCGAGACCAGCATGATATTCATCACGCCAACGCCGCCCACGGCCAAGGTTACGGCCCCAATCAATCCGAGCACCGCCTGCAGGCCTAATGAGAAGCCGTTAATCATGGCCCTGTCTTCGATCGTGTCCCATTCCGGCGTGGCTTTGTCGTCCTTGGGATCGAAGTGGTGCCGCCTTGCAATTACCTCGCGCACCGCCGCCAAAGATTTTTTGTTCAATTCTGGCGCTGTGGGTTGGAAGATGATCTCGTCCGGATCACGAAGATTTTTCAGGTCGCGCATGAGTCCGAAGGGAATGAAGCCATTGTCATTGTCCGGGCCGTTGTACATCGAGTCCTGGATTTTGTTGCGCATGGTGCCAATGACCTCGAAATCCAGTCCGCCGATGCTCACGTGCTGGCCTACTCCGGGCGCGCCCTGAAACATTTTTTTTGCCGCCTCATAACCGAGGATCACAACGCGCCGGTGGTCGGCGAAGTCTCCTTCGTCAAAATAGCGGCCATCTTCGAGCGTGAGTTTGCGCATTTGCCCGTAGGGCATTTCCACGCCGCGCACCTGGATCGTCACCACACGTGTGCCCAGCTTGAACCCAAAATCGCGGTCGATCTCCGCGCTTACCGCACGCACAATGGGAACTTCGTCGCGGATTGCCTCGACATCTTCATATTCGTAATTGACCTTCTTGCCTGCGCGCTGCCCACCGGCCTGCATACTCGTCTGGCCCGGCCACAGCACGATCACATTGTTTCCCATGTTGAGGAAGGCATGCAGGACGCTACCGCCCAGCCCCTGCCCGTAGGCCAGAAGCAGCACTACCGATGCCAGTCCCCACACGATGCCCAGCATCGTGAGTGTCGAGCGCAGCCGGTCGCGCATCAACGCCTGCCAACCCTGCGAGATGAGTTCTTTCAAGAACATGGTTGCGAGAGATGCCTTTTTCCTAAAGCAGTTTGTCGGGCGAGCAGTGGTCAGTGGCCAGTGGTCAGTGGCAAGAAGACCAAGCGTCTGACCACCAACCACCAACCACTGCTTCCTACTGGATATGAATATCTCCCGACCCGGTGTGCACCTTGAGCACGGGGCCTCCGCCGCGTACTTGGCCGTGGATCGATTTCCTCGTCTCCTGCACGCGCCCGTGTACCGTCATCGTGATGGGCGCGTCAATATCGAGCGTGCCGGAACTGGTGGAAAGATCGGCCTCGAAAGCGGAGTTGCTGGGCAGCCGCACACGCACGTTGCCAGAGCCTGTCCGAATCTCCCAAGAGCCGGTTTGCGTACCTTCGGCTGTGATGTCCCCACTGCCGGTCTCGCCGCGAAATGTGCCATTCAAGCCACGGGCCGTGATGTTTCCTGATCCGGTATGCAGGTCAACATCGCCGGAGCCAGTCTCCTCCAACTCGACGTCGCCACTACCCGTTCCTCCGCGCACTGGCCCAGAGATCTCGTGGCCACGCAGATTCCCCGAACCGGTTTGAATGCGAATATCGCCGGTAAGACGTGAAAGTCGCATGTCTCCCGATCCGCTTTGCAGATCGGCGTTACCCTGAACACCTTCAATCGTCTGGTCCCCTGAGCCGGTGTGGGCGCGCACAGCGGTTTCTGCAGGCACCGTAATTTCGTAATCCACGGAAAGGTTGCGCACATTCACATAGTCGATGTGAATGCTGTTGCCTTGCTGGCGCAACGGCGGGTTCTGTTCGATCTCATGCACTTCCCCCACCCTCCTGTCTCCTCCGAAAAGCCAGTGATCGCCGACAAAGATTTTTCCGCGCACCGAGACCGTTCCCGCGGGGCCGCTGCGCACGCTGATGTTTCCGGAGCGAGTTTGCACTTCCAGGTTTACCGGACCGCTCACCTGAAACGTCCTTGCAAAAGTCCCTTGCGGCGTGGACGCGAGAGCCAGGGTGCAGGCGAAAAGCATGACCAGCGCGATCGCGGACGACCGGGCCGTCAAGCAGGAAGAGGAAAATCTCGAGCTCGGATGGCTATTCATATCGTAGAGACTCCACAGGTGTCATTTCTGCGGCACGCTGGGCTGGATACACGCCCGCCGTTACCGTAATCAAGGAAAGTGTCAGAATCGAAACCACGATCGAAATCGGAGAAACAATCGGATGCGGCACGAAATCGGGTAAAGGCAGAGCGCCCATGGCGATACAGGTCCCCATTCCGAAGCTGAGGCCAAGAAGCCCGCTGACCACGGTCAAAATCGCGGACTCCGCGAAAAACTGACGCACAATGTCTCGCCTGGTCGCGCCCATCGCTTTGCGCGTGCCAATCTCCCGCGTGCGTTCGGTCACCGACACCAGCATGATGTTCATGACGCCGATTCCTCCCAGGCAAAGCGTGACCACGGCTACGCAGCCAAAAAAAATAGTCACCACGCCGAAGATCTTCTCCAGCATCTTGGCGCCGTTCATGGTGTCCCAGATGAAAACCGCATCCTTGTCGATGGCGTCGAAGTGATGCACCCGCGCGAGCGCTCTGCGAACCTGCAGAACCGCCGCTTCGTGATCTTCCGGGTCACCGACTTCAAAAACAATGTCATCGAGCCACCCCCGCGTGATTCCGGCTCCAGGCTTGGTGGGCGGAGGGAAATCCCGCGACACTGCTGAGTACGGAGCAAAAAGATAGTCATTATCAGGTCCGCTGTAGTTCGAGTTCTGCTTCTTTTCCTGCAAAACTCCGACGACGGTATAAGGCACGCTCTTGACCAGTACTGGCGCACCGACGGCCGGTTGTCCGGGGAACAATTGGCGATAGGCTTTCGATCCCAACACCAGGACGCGCCGGCCTTCGCGCTCGTCATCATCTGTAATCAGGCGGCCTTCCGCCAGCAGCAACGAACGGAAATCCTGATACGAAGGCCACATCCCGACCAGGCCGCGACCCGCTGAATTGAACTGGCTTACTTCAGGAATACTTCGACGTAACTCCGGGCTGACGTTCTTCACGAGATAACATTCGTTCTGGATCAGATGAGCATCATCAACGTTGAGCTGGATCTCCCGTCCCGCTGCGCGTCCGCCAACCTGCGAACTGGTGCGCCCTCCCCAAACGATCACGAGGTCCTTACCCAGAGTCTCCAGGTGCTTTTTCTGGTCCACGCTGAAACCAAGCCCCAGCCCTACCAGAAGAATTACCGATGCGATTCCCCACACGATTCCGAACATCGTCAGGAAAGTGCGCATCTTGTGCGCGCGGAACGTAGCTAACGCCTGGCGCAGGATTTCGAGCAGAGTCATACCTTGATCTCAGGAAACGATGCCGGAAAACGCCTCTTAGAACTTGGGGCACGGATCTGCGACCCGCGCCCCAACCTTACCCGGGTCTCGCGTTCGAGCCCGACAACGACTGTTTACTGCAGTACCACCTGATCGCCTTCCTTCAAACCGCTAAGCACTTCAGTCTTCGCGCCGTTCGAGATCCCAATATTGACCGAGACTTTGTTCTTGCCCTCTTTGCCCTTCGGATCGGGAATTTCGACCGACGCCTTCTTGTCTTTGTCGTAAATAATGGCGCCTTCTGGAATCTGGAGCACGCTCTTGTGCTCGTCCAGAATAATCTCAGCGTTCGCGGTCATCTCAGCCTTCAATTCCCCGCCGGGATTGTTGATGGAGACGCGCACTTCAAATGTGGTGACGTTGTCCTTCTCTACCCCCATGGGCGAAATCTTCGTGACCTTGCCCTGGAAGGTCTTGTCCTTGAAGGATTCCACTTTGATCCGCGCCGGTTGTCCCAGATAAACCTTGCCAATATCGCTCTCGTCCACTTTGCCCTTTACATAAACTTCGCTGGTATCGCCCAGCGTCATCACCAGTGTGGCCGAGGAACCCAGAACCAGAATCGAGCTGACCGCGTCGCCCATTTGCACATCGCGCGAGAGCACAATTCCATCAATCGGCGAAACCACATCGGTGTAGCTGAGCTGCTCCTCGAGTTGCTTCAGGTTGGCTTGATCCTGCGCGACCTGGGCTCCCGACTGTGCGATCTTTGCCTTTAATACCGTCATCTGCGCCTTGGCCACGTTCTGCTTGTTGAGCGACATCTCGTAGTTCTTTTCGGCATCATCCAACGCCGAGGCGGATACGACTCCGTCCTTGGCCATCCCCAGGGCACGATCGTAGGCGCGCTTCAATAGCGGCACATCCGGTCCTTCCGCATCGACCTTCGCGCGCTCGTAGTCAGCCTGTGAACCTTTCAGATTGGCCTGGGCTGCCTCAAGCGCTGCTTTCGACTGCTCCACCTGCGCCTCAATTTCTACCTTGTCGAGCTGCACCAGGAGCTGTCCCTTTTTCACGCGGTCGCCGTAATCCACCAGCAGTCTCTTCACAATGCCACTAGCCTTGGATTTCACTTCGACTTTGATGATTGGCGTAACTTTGCCCGTAGCTACCACGCTCTTGGCCAGGTCGCCCTTCTCTACCTTCGCTAGCTTCGACGGGTCAATCTTGGTGCCGCCACGGGTGGCAGCAAACACACCAATAGCAATCAGCAAGACCAAACCCAGCCCAATGCCACCGTAGATGTATAGTTTGCGACGCTTTTTCTTATTATTCCCGTTTCCGTTCACAATCGCCTCCTGAAGCGCGCTGGAGATTGGCAGCTGTTGTGGGCGTGCCCTCATTGCTTACGTACGCAGCCAGCCCCACGTTTGTTCCTGAGATTGGTTAGACGGTATCGCAGACATCCGTCGCTTCACTTAAGCTGATCGTTTAGACCGTGATACGTGATAAAGGGTAGCGGGCGGAGATGAATTTTCTGACGCAGCGAACAGCGCTGTTTATGATTTTAGCCCACCCTTAGCTCTCCTGAGAGTCCGCCATGAGCGCGCGATCCAACCTGCCCGATGGGAACCGAGAGCGTCGCATAGCCCTTTGGAATGTTAGAATTACGTTTCCATGATCGCCTTTGTGCTGCTCCGGGTCTTGTTGATCCTTCTCCTGGTGGCAGCCAATGCCTTTTTCGCAGCCGCCGAATTCTCACTAGTGAGCGTCCGCGACACCCGCATCCAGCAGCTCATCGCATCCGGACGCGTTGGCGCGCGCATCGTTCAGCGTCTCCACCAGAAGCTGGATGAGGTCGTAAACGGCGTCCAGGTTGGCATCACGATGGTCAGCCTGACCCTGGGCTGGATCGGCGAACCCATGGTGGCCCGGCTGGTGGAAGGCTTCCAGTTTGTCCACAAGGTTCCGCACGCGGCCGTCTACGCCCACAGCATTGCGATCGTGATCGCCTTCAGTTTAATCACCTACCTGCACGTGCTCCTCGGCGAGCTCGTGCCAAAAACGCTGGCGTTGCAGCGCGCCGAGCAGATCGCTCTTGCTGTCGCCGCGCCCATGGAAGCTTTTCTCACTATCACTCGTCCTTTTCTTTTCTTCATGCGGAAGTCCGGCGGCCTGGTTCTGCGCCTTTTTGGCGCTCAAGAGTCCCGCCGTCGCGGCGCCGTACACTCACCCGACGAACTCAAGCTGATTGTTACCGCCAGCCGCCAGTTCGGACAGATTCCTGAATTTCAGGAAGAGATGATTCACAACGCCATTGAACTGGACAGCATTACTGTTCGCGAAGTCATGGTCGCCCGCCCTGACATTTTCTCTTTGCCCGCTGACCTCAGCCTCGATGAGGCGCTGACTCGTGTTATCGAAGGCCAACACTCACGCATCCCGATTTACGACCCGCAGCGCGGGCCGGAGCACATTGTCGGCGTTCTCTACTACAAAGATTTAATGCGGTGGGTGCGGCTGCGGCTCACCAACGTGGGCCTGCCTGTAGCCCAACGCATCTCGCGCATGACAATCGGCCAGATTGTGCACGATGTCCTGGTCGTTCCCGAAACCAAGGTGATCGCTGAATTATTGGCCGAGTTTAAGAAACGGCGTCGCCACCTTGCGGTTGTGGTCGACGAGTTCGGCTCGACCGCCGGCGTCGTCACCGTCGAAGACATCCTCGAGCAATTGGTAGGAAATATCGAAGACGAGTTTGACGTTGCCCCGCCCGAACCAGCGCTGGAAGACGAATCGGTGATGGTGCTCGAAGGCTCAGTCAACATTCGAGATCTCGAAGCCCAGTACGGCCTGGCTCTTCCTCGGGATGCTGGCTTTGAAACTCTGGGTGGATTCATTCTCGCCCATCTGCAAAGGATTCCCAGCCGGGGTGATACCTTCGAATACGAAGGCCATCGTTATACAGTCGCAGAAATAGAAGGCCACCGCATCGCCAGAGTGAAGATTGAGAAAACGGGAAACATCGAGGCCGGAGCTGAGTCCGCAAAGCACGCGGGAGACTGACAGCTAACTCTGCGATAGGAAAAATTTCCTGCTGCGCTTGCCTTGGGGTGGCGCAGAGCTTCAGCGCAGCGGTAACCGCTGAGTTTGGCTTTAGCCGCCGAAGGTGCGCATCGACTGCGAGCAGATGGTGCGGGAGAGTCGGGAGGCACAAATTTACGATTGCTATCAGGGCACGACCTCAGTCGTGCCGAAAAGGAGCCTTTTTAACCAGCGGTTTCGGCCGCTGAGGTTCGGAGATTTGACTGAGAACTCGCCACTAAGCACTAATCACTGACCTCATGCTCCGCCAGCTCCTCCAACGCGTCCTCTACACCCTGCCTGTCATCTGGTTAGTCGTCTCCCTCGTCTTTCTTCTAATCCACCTCGTCCCCGGAGACCCCATCCAGCAGATGCTCGGCGAAGGAGCGCCACCCGCCGATATCCAGGCCACTCGCCACACCTATGGCCTCGACAGGCCACTAGTCGAGCAATACATCCGTTACTGGAAGGGCGTCCTTCACGGTGACCTTGGACCGTCGTTCCGCTACAACCAGACGGTTACGCATCTCATGGCTCAGCGTTACCCCTATACCATGGCACTGACGCTGGCGTCACTGTTCATCGCAATCATTCTTTCGTTTCCAGCCGGCGTATATTCCGCACAGCATCCCAATCGTTGGCAGGACCGCCTGATTTCTGTCGTCAGCCTTTTTGGGTTGTCGTTTCCCAACATCGCACTTGGCCCGATCCTCATAATTCTTTGTGCCATTGAGCTGGGGTGGTTGCCGGTTTCCGGTTCTGCCGGCGTCGAGTATCTGGTGCTGCCCGCCATCACCATGGGCGGATCCATGGCCGCCATCCTCACCCGCATGGTGCGCACGTCCATGCTCGAAGAGTTGAGCCAGGACTACATCCGCACCGCCCGCGCCAAAGGCCTGCCCGAGCGCACCGTCGTCTACCGCCATGCCCTACGCAACGCCATGATTCCCGTGATCACCGTACTCGGCCTGCAATTCGGCGCGCTGCTAGCCGGCGCCATCGTCACCGAAACAATCTTCTCCTGGCCCGGCATCGGCCGCCTGACGATTCAGGCAATTTCGAATCGCGATTACTATCTGGTGCAAGGCTGCATTCTGGCGATTGGCTTGACGTATGTCGCGGTGAACTTCCTGACGGACGTGCTGTATTCGGTGGCGAATCCGAGGATCAGGCAGTAAAGAAAAAGCGCTGGTCTTGGCTGTGTCGTTCGCAAGGCCAAAATGGGAGTCGTTAAGGCGGTATTGTTTGGCAGTTTTCAATCACACCACGAAATCTGTCATCTCGAGCGATTGGTTTCATAAATCGCGATGCGAAGTCGAGGTGACCTGCGGGATGGAGCCGTCGCGTTCCGCATTCTTATCGCGTCATTTGCGACCAGGTGGGGTCTTGCGATTCGTGGGAGCAATCGAAAATGCAGGAGGCGGGCGCCCCGCCTCCTGTCCAAATCAAACTACGCTGCCTGCGTTACCTTCTTCATCCGTTCTTCCAAGTCCTTGGGCGACACGTCTTCCACGTGAGTGGCAACGCCCCACAGATGTCCGAACGGATCCTGTATGAAGCCAGAGCGGTCTCCGTAGAACTGGTCTTGAACCGGCTTTAGGATTTTCGCGCCCTCGGCCGCCGCGCGTTCGACTACGCGATCGACGTCGGGAAGGTATACATACAGGCTCACCGGGCTGGCGCCGATGGTGGCCGCGCTGGTGTGTCCCTGCCCCATGCTGGGATTTTCGTCGGCCAGCATGATGTGCGAGTTGCCGATCTTCAACTCGGCGTGACCGACCTTGCCGTCCGGGCCATTCATGCGAAAGAGTTCGGTCGCGCCGAAAACTTTCTTGTAGTACTCAATGGCTTGGGCAGCACCCCTGATGACCAAGTAGGGCGTGACGGAGTTGTAGTCCTTGGGAATATACGAGACTTTGTTCATGATTGTTCTCCTCAGAACGTAGGCTAGAGGCGGAGGTTTACGGCGCTCATGCGGACCGACGATCCGGTTCCGGCACTCCTTTTATGAGAACACAAGTCGTGAGTTATGAAAACACAATTCGTGAGCGAGCTCGAGAAGGGATGGCGCAGTTTATTATTCGCTCATCTCACCCCCGCCGAGTACCCATCCTTCTCATTCTTTGCGCAAGGGGAGGGAACTAGAACGGCAGTCCTCTGCAGCAACCGCCATCAAACGACACGCGCCCCAGATTTCGAAACTCAGATTCCGAAACCAACCAAGAGGGATTAAACTGGACTGCGCAGGAATCAACTCGATCGACGTTCGTCCCTGACCGCAGGAGGACTCCGTCATGTATCGCAGGGATTTTCTGGTACGCACCGGACAGGTCATCGGCGCGGTTGCACTGACATCCGCCGTGCGGACGGCTGCGGCGCTTGCTGGCAAGCAGTCCTCCACTGATTCTCCGAGTTGGGAGGCGGTCCGCGCCAATTTCAATCTCGCGCCCGACCTGATTCACATGGCGGGATTCTTCCTGGCGTCGCACCCCAAACCTGTTCGTGACGCGATTGAGATGTACCGGCGCGCTCTCGACGCCAATCCCATCGAGTATTGGTTGGCAAATATCACTAAGTCGGAAGCGGCCGTCGCGGCGACAGCCGCGCATTATCTTGGTGTCGATCCCGCCGACATCGCTCTCACTGACAGCACGACCATGGGACTCGGCCTCCTCTACAGCGGCCTGAAGCTGCGTGCCAACCAGGAGATCCTTACCACCACTCACGATCACTATTCCACCGAGACCTCGCTGCGCTTACGCGCAGAGCGCACCGGCGCATCGATTCGCAGAATCTCTTTGTACCGCGACGCAGCAGCAAAGTCCGTCGATGAGATCGTCGGGAATGTCACCAAGGCGGTCGCTCCGCAGACCCGTGTGTTGGCCGTCACTTGGGTGCATTCTTGCACCGGGGTGAAGCTCCCGATTCGCGCCATCGCGGACGCGCTCAAGCCGATCAATGCAGGCCGCGATGAGCAAGACCGCGTGTTACTTTGCCTCGATGGCGTCCACGGCCTCGGTGTTGATGGCACCGAGCTGCCGGAATTGGGCTGCGATTTCTTCATCGCCGGATGTCATAAATGGATGTTTGGCCCGCGCGGTACTGGCTTCGTCTGGGGCACGCCCACGGCGTGGTCAGCCGCCACTGCCACGATTCCCACATTCGACGATGCCAATTACGAAATGTGGATGGAGCTTCGTCCCAAGGCGCCCATTCCCGTTGGCTCCTGGATGTCCCCCGGAGGTTTCCATTGTTTCGAACATCGCTGGGCCCTGGACCGAGCCTTTCAGTTCCACCAAACCATTGGCAAGCCGCGCATCGCGGAGCGCATTCACTCGCTCAACCGGCAGCTCAAAGAGGGCTTGGCGAAAATGCCGAATGTTACGCTTTACACGCCCATGGAGGACGAGTTATCCGCAGGCATCGTTTGCTTTGATCTACACGGAATCCTTGCCCAACGGGTGGTGGATGCGTTGAGAAAGAAAAAAATCGTCGCCAGCGTCACGCCCTACAAAACGCTTTACGCGCGCTTGTCCCCCGGCTTGTTAAATTCACCAGCTGAGGTGGAAACAACTTTGGCAGCGGTACGCGAGCTGCGAGGGTGAACGCTTCTCGGCATTCTCTGCGATCAGTTCTCCGCGCACTCTGCGAGTAAGATTTTGTTCTTATGTCCACCGCCGCCATTTCGTTCCGTCGCGCTGCCCGCCACAATCCTCTGGCCGCGACCGGCGTTGTGTTGGTATCTATCTTGGTACTATTCGCGATCTTCGCCCCTTGGATCGCCCCCCAAGATCCCGCCGCCATCAATCTTCCCACCCGTCTTGAACCGCCTTCAGCCGCGCACTGGTTCGGAAGCGACGAACTCGGGCGCGACATCCTCTCGCGCATCATCTACGGCGCGCGCATCTCGATGCTGGTAGGCAGTTGGGTTGTGCTGACGTCGCTCGCGCTCGGACTTGTGATCGGCTGCATCGCTGGCTACTATGGCGGACGCATCGACCGCTTCGTCAATGTCGTGCTCATGAATGCTTTCCTCTCGTTTCCCGGAATTCTTCTTGCGATCGCCTTCGTCGCCTTCCGCGGACCTGGCATCTTGAATCTCGTTCTTGCTCTCTCACTTGGCGGATGGGTTGGCTACGCACGTCTTGTCCGCGGTCAGGTGCTTGCCGCCCGAGAAAAGGAATACGTCGAAGCCACCCGCGCCCTGGGCGCGAGCGATCTGCGCGTCATCGTCCGCCACATTCTACCCAATATTATTCAGCCCGTGATCGTGCAATCTGCCATCGGCATGGCGGGTGCAATCCTCGCCGAAGCAACTATGAGCTTTCTCGGATTGGGAGTTCCTCCGCCCACGGCCAGTTGGGGCACGATGCTCAACGACGGCCGCGCCCATCTTTTCGATGCACCCCATCTCGTGCTGTTTCCCGCGCTCGCCGTGATGTTGGCCGTGTTGTCATTCAACTTTATAGGGGACGCTCTGCGCGACTTTCTCGATCCTCGCTCTCGCATCGAAGCTGGGATGTAGAGGTGTCTACGCGCTCCGGGGCATAACTCCTCAGCGGATTGAGCTCACCGCATGGAATTGAAAAGCGGGGAATAAGCTCGATTTCATGCGCCTGCGCAACATTTCTGTACTCTCCGTGTTTCTTTTCACTGACGCAACACAGCGTCGATAGACAAATCAATCACAGCGCAGAGAAAAAGCAGCGCAGAGAAACGGGAAAATTCTTATGAGTAACCATCTGAAGATTACTTTGGTCAGCGCGGCACTGGCGGTCTTTGCGTTGCCAGGTGTTGCGCAGAGCACCGCTACAACTGCACAGAGCTCGACCGCGCCGTCTACTCCGGTAACCGGCGAGTCAATCCAGGATCGCAAAGAAAACCAGCAGGACCGCATCGCCAATGGGGTCAACAGCGGACAGCTGACGGCCGGGGAAGCCGCCAATCTGGAGAAGAAGCAATCCAGCCTCAACCAGGAAGAGCGCGACATGCGCAGACTGGACAACGGCAAACTGACCGCAGCCGACAAAAAGACGCTAACGCAGCAACAGAACCAGGTATCCAAGCAGATCTACCAGGACAAGCACAATTCGGCGGTGCAGAATACCAACCCAAAAAGTGAAGTCGGCAAGCGCCAGGAGAATCAGCAGGATCGCATCGCGCAGGGCATCAAGAGCGGCCAGTTGACCGCCGGCGAAGCGGCACACCTGGAACACAAGCAGGCGAAGATCAATCAGGAAGTGCATGCCGACCGTCAAGCCAACGGTGGCAAGCTGACTGCGCGAGAAAAAGCCCAGGTCAATCGCCAGCAAAATCGCCAGTCGCGCCAGATCTATCGCGACCAGCACAATCACCGGCATCAATAAGCGGGGCCAACACAAGTAGGCAGCGAGAACAGAGACTGTCTCGTAGAAGACAGAAGCCAACGCCTCCGGGTTCGCACCGGAGGCGTTTTCTCTTTGCGCGGCTGTTGTCCGATGTCACATCCCGTGTAACCCCGCGAAAATGCGGCAAATCGAGCGCTTGACTGTAATTGCAATATGCAATATAAATATGTCGATTTGAAATATGCGACTAGGCGAGAAAATTCGTTATCTGCGCGAAGTGGAAGGCTCGCTGCGTGGATTGGGACGACCGATGACGCAGCAGGAAATCGTTCGCGCCATCGCTGAGGAGTTGGGGCGCGGGAAGACGCTTAGCCAGTCCTATTTGTCACAGATTGAAAACGGCGCCCGTCCTCACATGACGCAGTCTTCGCGAGCGTTGTTGGCAAGGTTCTTCAAAGTGCATCCCGGTTTTCTAGTCGACGACCCTGAGGGCTATCACACTGAGCTGACCTCGGACCTGCGAACCACGGAAGGCAAGCTCGATGTGTGGCTGTTGCAAGGCTCGGAAGGTTTTGCCAGCGACCCTGAGGTCAGCAATGTGATGATCAAGGCCGCCCGCGAAAGAGACACCCGCCTCTGCTTTCTGCTGTTGGGCGCGATTCTCGACACTCCAGGGTTGGCGGAACGCCTGCTCGAGGCGTTGCGTCCAGAACCTGCGCATGGCCACCACCGCCGCGGCGCCAGCGCGGAAGGGAGGCGAATCCTATGACCTGGGCAGATTTTTATCTGATCTGTTTCGCCACTGGCTTTGGCTTTAGTTTTCTTTCGTTCGTGCTGGGAGGCTCACGCAGCGGACGATTCCATCTGCCACATTTTCACGGGCACGCGGGTGGCCACTTTGCGCCGGCTCATGGTCGGCTTATGCCCGGAGCAGTGACGCCAGCACAGAATCCGGCAGCTGCCCTCACAACCCATGTCGCGTCCGGTGCCAATCCCGGAGCCGCACATCAGGCTGGCGTGCATGCGGCGCAGGGGAGCGCTGTTTCCCCGTTGAACTTCGTCACGGCGACGGCATTCCTGGCCTGGTTCGGAGGAACCGGCTACTTGCTGACCCGCTATTCCGGCCTGTGGGTGGGGTTTGCACTCACGGTGTCGGTTATCAGCGGTCTCTTTGGCGGCGGCATTGTGTTTCTGTTCTTGACCAAGGTGCTGATCTCGCAGGAAGAGAACATGGATCCGGCCGACTACGAAATGGTTGGAGTTTTGGGACGTGTTTGCAGTTCCATCCGAACCGGCGGAACCGGCGAGATTATCTACTCGCAGGTGGGATCACGCCGGGTCTGTGGGGCGCGCAGCGAGGATAGTAGCGCCATTGCCAAAGGCAGCGAAGTGGTCGTCACGCGCTACGAGAAGGGAATTGCCTACGTACGTTTGTGGAGCGAGTTATCGGGCGAGGTTCGCGAGTCGTCATCTGCGGGCGAGACCGACAGGTGAGCCGACCCAAAAATCGAGAACCACTGCGTTTGTAACAGGAGGCGTTATGTTCGAGATGTCAAGGACATTGGAGATTGGGATTGTCGCCGGGCTGGGAGTGATGGCCGTTCTGTTCCTGATGAGCATGTTGGCCAGGCTCTATCGCAAAGCTGGACCACACCAAGCACTCATCGTGTATGGATTCGGCGGGACGCGTGTCGTGCAAGGGCACGGCACGCTGGTGTTTCCCATGGTGCAGGTTTGCCGGGACCTTTCGCTGGAATTGATGTCGTTCGACGTGGCGCCGCAGCAGGATCTGTACACCAAACAAGGCGTAGCGGTGACGGTCGAGGCTGTCGCGCAAATCAAAGTGAAGTCCGACCGGGAGTCCGTCCTGACGGCAGCCGAGCAGTTCCTGACCAAGACTGACCAAGAGCGCGAAGGCCTGATTCGCTTGGTGATGGAAGGCCATCTACGCGGCATCATCGGGCAGCTCACGGTGGAAGAAATCGTGAAGCAACCAGAGATGGTTTCTGACCGCATGCGGTCCACCTGCGCTGAGGACATGAACAAGATGGGCCTCGAGGTGATCTCGTTCACGATCAAAGAAGTCCGTGACAAGAACGAATACATCACCAACATGGGAAAACCGGATGTGGCGCGGATTAAGCGCGATGCCGATGTTGCCACGGCGGAAGCCGACCGCGACACTGCCATCAGGCGCGCGCTGGCGCAGCGGGAAGCGGCTGTAGCCAAAGCGCAAGCTGACCAGGAGCGGGTGCTGGCTGAAACCTTGTCGTTAGCCAAACAAGCCGAATCGCAGCGCGATCTTGAGGTCAAGAAGGCGCAGTTTCTCGAAGTCACAAAACGCCAGCAGGCGCAAGCCGACAAGGCCTACGACATCCAAACCAATATCATGCAGCAACAGGTCGTGGCCGAGCAGGTGAAGGTGCAGCAAGTCGAGAAAGAGCAACAGGTCAAGGTGCAGGAAGCGGAGATCAACCGCCGCGAGAAAGAACTGATTGCAACCGTGCTGAAGCCGGCAGAAATCGAGCGTCAGCGCATTGAGACCCTCGCCGCGGCCGAAAAGCAGCGCCTGATTGCGGAGGCCGAAGGGCACGCGTCGTCGATACGCGCGCAGGGTGAGGCCGAAGCCGAAATCATTTTCAAGAAAGGCGAATCCGAAGCCAAGGCCATGAACGTAAAGGCCGAAGCCTATCAGGAATACAACCAGGCAGCGGTGATCGACAGGCTGTTCACCAGCATGCCTGAGGTTGTCAGGGCGCTGGCCAGTCCGCTGGCCAACATCGACAAGATCACCATCGTCTCCACCGGAAACGGCGATGCCTCCGGGATGAACAAAATTACTGGCGACATCACCAAAATGGCGGCGCAGGTGCCGGCACTGTTCGAGACACTTTCGGGCATGCCGCTGGCGGAGTTGCTAGGCAAGGTGCGGCAGATCGGCGACAAGCCACCCAAGCCGCCAGTAGATGGCCAGTGAGTCTCAAAGAGCTCGCGTACGGCCGCCTCGGCTGTCCAGCCGAGCGCGGCGAGGAGTAGAGCCATGAACAAGTCAAAGTACACCGGTCTAGGAATTGCGTTAGGTGCGGGATTGGGAACAGTGGCCGGCGTTCTAGCCGGACACATCGCCCTCTGGCTCTCCATCGGAATTGCGATCGGAGTCGCGATTGGCGCGTCTTTCCGGCGGAAGGGAAACGAGTGTCCCCAGTGCGCGGCGGTACATGGATCCCATGAAGCGAAAAATCTGGCATTGAAGAGCTAGCAGCCAGGAGCTAGCAGCTGAGAAAAAGGAGTCCACCATGGCACTACTGGAGCGAGTCGCAACGTTAGTTCGGGCCAACCTCAACGATCTGATCGACAAGGCGGAAGAGCCAGAGAAGATGATCAAGCAGGTCATCCTCGACATGCAGAACCAGCTTCTGCAGGTGAAGACGCAGGTGGCGATCGCCATCGCGGACCAACACTTGTTGGAGAAGAAGCAGAAAGAAAATGAAGACAAAGTCGCCGAATGGATGCGCAAGGCCGAATTGGCGGTCGACAAGAAAGAAGACGACTTGGCCCGTGCCTCGCTGCAGCGCGTGGAAAGCTATCGCGAGGTGAGCGAGAACTTCATGCAGCAGGTGACCGACCAGAAGGCGCAAGCGGAAAATCTCAAATCGGCGTTGCGCAAACTGGAGCAGAAGCTAACTGAAGCCCAAGCCAAGGCCGATCTGCTGGTTGCACAACATCGCCGTGCCCGCGCCGTGGGCAAGGCCAGCGACGCGCGCATGCGCATGGGCGACGGCTCGAAAGCCGCGGCTTTCGACCGCATGAAGCGCAAAGTAATACGTTCCGAGGCGGTGAGCCAGGCGAAGTCGGAAATTGCGGGAGACAACATGGAGGATCGACTGGCTGCACTGGAAAAGGAAGATCGCATCGAGCAGTTGCTGGCGGAGCTGAAGACGAAGAAAGGAGCGGAACGGACGACGTAGATGCGTCGGGGTGGCTCCACTAAACGACGAAAGGAGCCTGCCATGGGCTCCCTTGGTCGAGTAGACTCTGAATCAACCCGCGAGCGAGTTAGCCGGCGCGACGCATGCCGCGGTTGCGCTCGGCTTCGGTTTGGGCCACGTTTTCGTCAGCCAGCGTGGCGTTCCACTCCTCCACTTGCCGCTGGGCTTCCTCTTTCTTGAGTCCATAACGCTCCTGAATTTTGCCGATTAGTTGATCTTTCTGGCCCGCAATGATATCGAGGTCATCGTCAGTCAACTTGCCCCACTTGGTCTTGATCTTGCCTTTTAGCTGTTTCCACTGACCTTGCACTCGGTCCCAATTCATGGTGTGATCCTCCTGCTTGGAATTTTCTGATTTCAGAGTAGAACTTGGTTGGGCAGTCGGAAAATACAGTGATCACCTGACCAGTCGCGGAATCACGAGGCGCTAGCCTTAATGTCTTGAAATCCACTGCTCAGTGGCAGCGTAACGTTCCTGGAGCGCTAGAACCAATCGCTGCGGTAGGCGATCCACCAGGAGACGAACAGGATGGGAATAGTCGCGGCTACGCCCCACCAGAGCGGCAGGACGAAGTCGGCGATCAGGCCGAGCCCAACGAAGAACATCCAGAATATTTTGCGTTCCACGACTTTCATTCTAAACCTGGGGCATTCTAAACCTGGGGCGAAATATCGAGGATTGGTACGACCCGAGTTCGCTTCGAGTCTTCCTCACTCGCTCGGTGTTCTGGCGGCGCGGGTAGGGCTCTCGCGGATCCTCGCGGCTGTCATGACTGCGATGGCCAAGAATGAAGGTGGATCGGCGGAGGCAGATACGCTTCCCTCCTTTGTTGCTGCTGCTATACAGTGAGAGGCATGAAGTACTCACTGCAGCAGGTTGCTGACGCTGTGCAGGCGCGGCTGCACGGCGATGGGAGTATTCAAATAAGGGCCGTGGCGAGCGTTGTATCCGCCAAGCAGGACGACTTGGTTTTTGTCGAGGAGGAAAAGTACCTTGCTCAAGCCTTGAAATCTGCCGCGGGTGCGGTAATCGCGGGGGAATTCGCCGCGGCCGCGACTCCGTCCAGCAAGCCTCTTCTTATGAGCGCTCACCCCAAACTCGCTTTCGCCCGGGCGGCGCGTTTTCTTCGCGATAAGAAGGGTGACGGTGCGGTGCGGCAGAGCGTGGACGCCACGGCGGTCGTGCATCCTTCGGCGCGGCTAGGTCGGGATGTGATGGTGGATGTTCACGCTGTGATCGCCGAGGATGCGGAGATGGGCGAGAACACACATATTGGGGTGGGCAGCGCGATCGGCGCGAGGGTGACGATTGGGAGGGACTGCGAGATTTATCCCCACGTCACGATCTATTCCGGTACGACTCTCGGTGACCGTGTGATCGTGCATGCTGGTGCGGTGCTGGGGAGCGATGGTTTTGGGTATGTCTGCGATCCGAAAACTGGTGCCTATGAAAAGTTTCCCCAGGTGGGGAGGTTAGTGATTGAAGACGACGTCGAGATTGGCGCCAACACGACTATTGACCGCGGCGCCCTGGACGAGACTCGCATCGGGCGCGGGACGAAGATCGATAATCTGGTCCACATCGGACACAACTGCCGGATCGGCAAAAACGTGGTGATCGCCGCGCAGACCGGACTCTCGGGAAGTATCGTGATCGAGAACAACGTCGTGCTGGGCGGACAGGTGGGCATTGGTGAGCATGCGCACATCGAAGAAGGAGTGATGCTGGGCGGGCAGGGCGGCGTCCTACCGAATAAAGTGCTGCGCGGCAAAGGAGTGGCCTTCTGGGGAACCCCGGCGCAACCTGTTCGGCAGTACTTGAAACAGCTAGCGATGCTGGCGAAGTTAGGGAGGAAGGCCTGAGAGCAGGATCTCCGGGTTCAGACCTCGACCCCGGTGGTCATCAGCTTCAGGTCAAAGTCGATCCATGGCAATTGTGGTGATTGGCGGACATTCGCGGAGCGTGGGAAAGACCAGCGTGGTCGCAGGTCTGATTTCTGGGTTGCATGAGTTGCAGTGGACGGCGGTGAAAATCACCCAGTACGGCCACGGCATTTGCTCGGCCGACGGCGCAGCATGTGACTGCGCGACCGCAGACCACAGCTGGGCCATTTCGGAAGAGAAAGATCGATCCGGAGAGTCCGACACATCGCGATTTTTGGTGGCAGGGGCAACCCGCGCTTTGTGGGTTCGCACTGAGCAGGGACGCTTGGCGGAGGCGATGCCGGCTTTACGTCAGAGGATCGCGGCGGCGGACAACGTGATCGTGGAGTCGAATAGTGTCTTGAAATTTCTGCGGCCCGATTTGTATCTAACCGTGCTTGATCCGGCCACTGCCGACTTCAAGGGTTCGGCGCGGGAGGTTCTGGATCGCGCGAGCGCTGTCATTCTGCATGACTCCACAAGCGGTGATGGAGCAGCCTGGGAGAGGGTTTCGCTGAAACCTGTGACCCAAAGGCCGATCTTCCGCATTCGTCCCCCACGTTATGTCACGCCTGAGATTGTGGAGTTCGTACGAAATTCATTGGCGGTCGAACAGAAAACAAATTCCCCACAGACTAGAGCTGTTTCGGAATGATGAATTCCGGAATCAAGCCCGGCGCAACCAAAACAGAAACCGAGAACAGAAGGGCGTCTGCTATTCTGGCGGCGTGCGGCAGATACACTTCAGCGCGTGGTGGTTGGTGGGCTTGTCATCGCTTCTGCAGGTTCTGATCTTTCCTCTTCCCGGTTTATACCTTCTAAGCTGGATTGCTTTCGCGCCGCTACTGGTGGCGCTGCTGCGGGCGCAGCCAGTCGGAGCGCTCGAGATCGACGACTCGGTGAGACTTCGAGCGGCGAGCCCCGGGCAGGCGTTTTTGCTGGCCTACGTGTGCGGGATTCTCTGGTATGCGGGCACTTGTTATTGGATTTACGACACGATGCATCAGTATGGCGGGCTGAACCCCGCGGTGGCAGTGCTAGCGTTGCTTCTGTTCTGTTTTTACCTTGGGCTTTATCACGGGCTATACGGATTGCTGCTGAGCTTGCTGGTAGGGCCAGAACAGGACAACCGGCGGGTTCTGGTGGCCGCTCCATTTCTCTGGGTAACGGTAGAGCTGGCGCGCACGCGCGTGACGGGTTTTCCATGGAACCTGCTGGGTATTGCGCAGGTGGACAACGTTGCACTCTGCAGGATAGCGAATCGGACGGGGGTTTACGGGATTTCGTTTGAGATCATGTTGGTAAACGTTGCACTGGCTGCAGCTTTTCTGGTGCATCGGAAGAAACGCGGCACGCTTCTGTTAGCCGCCGTGGCTGCGGCCGCGGTGTTACAGGTGGGCCGGTGGGTCAGCGCCCCCGGCGTGCTCGGTGACCATGCCGCACTGCTGCTGCAGCCGAATATTCCGGCGTCGGTGGAAACGGAATGGGCTCGAGACTATTTTGAAAGCACGCTGCAGAGTCTAACTTCGATCAGCCTAAAGGCGGCGAAGCCTGAGTCCTCACCCGACACCTTGGGCAGCGCGACCTCTGCTAACCCCGCTCCAGCGAAGGTCGACTTGATTGTTTGGCCGGAATCGCCGGCGCCGTTTTACACGAACGATCCTCTGTTTCGCAGCGCGGTGAGCGAAATGGCGCGGGAGTCACGGACGTGGGTGCTGGCCGGAGCGATTGGGACGAAGTCGGCCACGAACAAAGGTGGGCAAGGCGCGCAAATCTTTAACTCCACCGCTCTGATCAGTCCCGAGGGCGATTGGACCGCGCGCTACGACAAAAATCATCTGGTGCCATTCGGGGAGTATCTCCCGTTGCCGCGACTTTTTGCGTTTGCCGGAGGGCTGACCAAACAGGTAGGGGAGTTTGAGCGAGGTGCATCCCGGATTCCGCTGGACGCAGGGGGCACCAAGCTAGGAGTGTTCATCTGCTACGAGTCGGTATTTCCCGACGAAGTGCGGCAGTTTGCAGCGCGGGGTGCAGAGGCGCTGGTGAATCTTTCGAACGACGGATGGTACGGCGACAGCGGTGCTTATGCACAGCATTTAAATCAGACGCGCATGCGAGCCATTGAGGACAACCGCTGGCTTCTGAGCGCAACCAACACGGGAGTGACAGCCTCGATTGACCCTTTCGGGCGCATTGTGGCTCGTATTCCGCGCAAGGAACGCACGGCACTGGTGGCGCCCTATGCCCTTACCGCCGTATCGACGTTCTACACCCGTCATGGCGACTGGTTCGCGTATCTGTGTGCGATAATTTCGGTTGGGGCGCTGCTGGCGCGCTTCGCATCCCGTAAGAAGGTTGATTGATCGTCATGAATCAAGAGTTGGAACAGGAATACACAGCATTGAAATCGAAGGCTCACGAACTCCGGGAGTATCTTTGACGCGGACAAAATCCGTCCGCAGCTAGCCGAAATTGACCGGCAGGCCGCCGATCCGAATCTGTGGTCGAGTCCTCAAAAATCTCAGCAAGTAATGCGCGAGAAAAAGCGCCTGGAAAGCGCGTTGGCCACAGACGCTGATCTGGCGCGGCGAATGGACGACATCCAGGCATATTCGGATTTGTCGGGTGAAGGCGAGAATGTTGACGCCGACCTGCGCCGTGAGATTGATTCGCTGCGCAGCTTGGTGGATAAGCTGGAAACGGCAACCCTTCTCTCCGGCGAAAATGATGCGCGCAACGCTATCGTGACCATCCATCCGGGCGCTGGCGGCACTGAGTCTCAGGACTGGGCCGACATGCTGCTGCGCATGTATTTACGTTGGGCGGAGCGCCAAGGATTCGAGACCGTGCTCTATGATTACCAAGCGGGCGAAGAAGCGGGGCTGAAGTCGGCCACGTTCGCGGTAAACGGCGAGTATGCCTTTGGCCTTTTGACCAGTGAAATTGGGGTTCACCGGCTGGTGCGTATTTCGCCCTTCGACCAAGCCAAGCGGCGGCATACTTCTTTTGCCAGCGTTTACGTCTCGCCGGAAATCGACGAAACCATAGAAGTGATCATCAAGCCAGAAGATATCCGCACGGATACTTACCGCTCCAGCGGAAAAGGCGGACAGCATGTCAATACGACGGATTCCGCTGTGCGCATTACGCACATCGCAACGGGACTGGTGGCAAGCTGCCAAAACGAGCGTTCGCAGCACAAGAATCGCGAACGAGCCATGAGCATGCTGCGGTCGAAACTCTATGAATTCGAGATGGAGAAGAAACGCGCAGCCACAAAGAAAATTGAGGACTCCAAGCTCGACATCGAGTTTGGATCGCAGATTCGATCTTACGTGCTGCAGCCCTACCGGCTGATTAAGGACCACCGCACGAAACTGGAAGTAGGCGATGTGGACCGCGTGCTGGACGGAGACTTGCAGCCGTTCATCCGGGCGTACTTGCTGATGCGCCGCGGCGAGAAGTAAGCGAGGCACAGGCGAAGCTGGGAGCAGCGATGGTGGGACGCAAGCGCAGAGCAGCGATTAAGCTGGGGCCACGCTTTCTGCGGGCTTTTCAATTCGCAGCCGACAAGCATGCTGGCCAGACTCGCAAGGCTTCGACCATCCCTTATATTGCGCATCTGATGGGAGTGGCTTCACTGGTGCTGGAGGCTGGAGGCGACGAAGACCTGGCCATCGCGGCGCTTCTGCACGACGTTGTCGAAGACTGCGGAGGCGCACCGATGCTCAATGATGTGCGACGCCGTTTTGGCAGGCGTGTGGCTAGCGTAGTAGAAGGTTGCACCGATGCCGATAGTTATCCGAAGCCGCCATGGCGGGAGCGTAAGGAAGGTTATATCCGGCGGCTGAGAAGCGCCGACGCCGATACCAGGCTGGTTTCCGCTGCCGACAAGCTGAATAACGTGCGTTCCATCCTGACGGACCACCGCGAAATCGGACAATCCGTGTGGGCACGTTTCCAGGGAGGTCGCGACGGTACACTTTGGTACTATCGCGCCTTGTGCGAGCAATTTCTTCGCCGCAAGCCTAACCGGTTGACTCGTGAATTCGCGCTAGCCGTGAGGGAATTGGAGACGGTGGAGAAAACGGAAAGCAACACGGATTGAAGTTTTGTGGGGTTGGGGTTCGTCTGTCACATCCGGGCTAGGGGGAGCTTCAGAGCAGGTTTCAGAGGGTTCTCCGATTCATGAGGTGGTTTCGCTTTAGTAACTTTCGCGGCTCGAGGCCCTCGCCGATAATAGGCCTGAGTTTCAGACGCCTGAGGCGTTCAAGTCAGCTGGACGCATGAACTATGCCGCGCATGATTGATCAAATCCGAGCATCGAAGTTGCCCTCCAACATGATGCAGTTTGCGGCACGCGGCGCGTTGTCGGTGCCGCCCGCGGAGAACATAGAGATTCTGGTCTTTCTCGCCAAATACAACAAGGTTTTTGGCGATGTGGCGCGGATGACGCTGGCTGGCTGGGACGCCAAAGCATCCTTCGATGCCGCTTCCAACCCACAAACTCCGGGCCAAGTGCTGGACTACTTCATGGAAAACTTGCGGCCACAATTGCTGCCGGCCTTGCTGGAGAACCCTGCGGTGGCCCAGGAGACGCTAGCCAAATTCGCAATTTCTGCTTCCCGCGAAAGCATTGAGACAATGCTTAAGAGTTCACGAGTGCGACGCTCGGAAGCGATCCTAGACTGTCTGCGGTCAAATCCTTACTTGAACAAGGGTGAATCCGAGGAGATCAGTGGGCTGATTTCTTGCGCAAGCAATAAAAATAAAGACGAAGGCGGCACTTCAATCGCCGGCGTTAACCATCCAGGGGTTGGCAACGAGAACGAACAAGTCCTTAGTGCAGCGGCAGACGATGGAGGCGGAGAAGTTCCCGACGAAGCGGTATCCGCCTATCTCTCCGAACACGCCAGCGAAATTGCCGCCGAAGGAGAGAAGCCGTTTCAGGCGATCGGCGGCGTTCTGGATTTGCTGGGAAAGGACTATTTTCCGCAGTCTTCCACATCAGAGGGCGGTGGCGATGCGCCCCCTCCGGTTGCCGGAACCAACCATGCGGCGGCCGGCGCCGCCGCAGCTCCAGCGAGGGCCGCTCCCGGCAAGAAGGAGCGTCCGGACGGGGCCAAACGTGACAACACCGTTCAAAAAATCAATCGCCTCGACATCAAGGGGCGCATTCAACTGGCGTTGAAAGGCAACAAAGAAGAGCGTTCACTGCTGATCCGTGATGGCACCAAAGTGGTGGCATTGGCGGTGTTGGAGGCCCCGAAATTGTCGGACGGCGAGGTTGAGAAGTTCGCGAGCCAGAAGAATGTCCTGGAGTCAGTGCTGCGGGCGATTCCTTTGAAGCGACGGTTCATGAAAAACTATGGAGTTGTGCGGAACCTGGTGGGCAATCCCCGTACTCCGCTGGATCTTGGCCTGGGATTGATGAAGCACCTGCTGACCCAGGACTTGAAAAACCTCTCCGCCAACAAGGAAGTCTCAGAGACGATCCGCAAGCTGGCTCTGAAGATGTATAAGCAGAAGCTGGCGACTTCGACCAAAAAATAACTGCATGGGAGGAACGCGGAGAGTCATGCGCGCCTTGCCGGAATCGGACGCCATCGCGGAATTGCTGAAACGTGCGAAAACTATTGCGGTAGTTGGGCTTTCCGACAATCCATTCCGCGCCAGCCACGGCGTGTCAGCTTACATGCAGAGCCAGGGATACCACATCATTCCGGTGAATCCCCACATCGGATCAAGTCTGGGCGAGAAGGCCTATGCTTCGCTGCTTGATGTGGCGGAGAAAGTTGACATCGTGAATGTCTTCCGGCGGCCAGAGTTTCTCGAGCAAATCGTGGAACAAGCCATCCAACTCGAGGTGCCTGCCGTCTGGACGCAGGAAGGCGTGATTAATGAGAGAGCTGCGGAGAAGGGGCGCCGGGCGGGCATCTTCGTGGTGATGGATCAGTGCATCTTGAAAGCGCACCGGGCGCGGTTTCGCTAAGTTGCGGTCCGATCATCGCCCAACACCAATCACCGCCCAACCCTAATCAACACAACCGTGGCGTCGTCGTTCAGGCCAGCGCTGTTCGAGAAGGCGCGGACATCGTCAACAATGCTGAGCGCAGATGCGTCCGGGCTGAGCGCGTGGGTCACGAGCCGATGAGAACCGTACTCATTTTGCTCGGCATTCACGGCCTCGGTGATGCCATCGCTGTAAAAAAGCAGCCGCGAACCAGGAGACAGAGGAACTCGTGTCTCGGAATACTCGCCGAAGCCAAGGCCCAGAGGCATTCCTTGCTCGGTATTCAGAAAACGAGGCCCGGTGTCATCGATGAACAACGGTTGCAGATGTCCGGCATTGGCAAAGGTTACGGTGTGAGCTGCCGGATCGAGTACCGCGTAAACCATTGTGACGAATCGCCCGGCAGGGAAATCATTAGCCAGGACGCGATTGAGCCGGTTCAACACATCGGCTGGATGGGAGCAGGTTTCTGCTAAGGAGCGCAAAATGCCGCGAGTTGCAGACATCAACAAGGCCGCGGCAGCACCTTTCCCGGCCACATCGGCGAGAACCAGTCCCCAGGAGCCATCTTCGAAGGGAATGAAATCGTACCAGTCGCCACCCACTGCGCGGGCCGGGACGCTCAAGCCTGAGACCGCGAATCCAGGGATGTAAGGAGAGCTCTTAGGCAAGAGCGCTTGCTGGATAGCGCGAGCTTCTTCAGCTTCGCGATTCATGGTTTCCCGCTCGTCGCGCTCGCGCTGGAATCGGCGCGCGTTGTGCACTGCTGCCGATACCTGGTTGGAGAAGGCTTGGAGAAGCCGCAGCCGCTCTGCGGGAAAAGCATTGAGCTCGGGGTGAGATACGGTGAATACTCCGACCAAACTCCCGTCCCCGGAATGGAGCGGAATAGCCACTTCGGAAAGTGTGGAATCTTCGCAGTGGATGTAGTACTGATCCTTGCGCACGTCGGGGGCGTAACGCATCTGCCCGGTCGAGGCCACGTAGCCGACCATGCCTTCTTTGCCAATCTTAAGACGCTGCCCTTTGCCATGAAGGGTGCAGCCATGCACTCCGGCCAAAACCAGCTCGCCGTGCTGCTCGTCGTGCAGGTAAACGTTAGCTTCGACGCAACCGAACGAGCGTGCAACCTCATTCACGATAGTGTCGATGAGCGGATCGAGGTCAAGAATAGAAGAGATATTCTGAGCCGCCTTTTGTAGCCGGTGCAGGTCCTCAACCCACGCTCCTTGCAGGCCACGAGCGGCGGCAACGTCCGTTCCCGTGGCTATCGAAGCCATAGATTCAGCCCTTTTCGAGCAAGAAACTTCTGCCCTATCAGATGCACGGTGGCAAGGTCAGGATTCTTTCTTGGGACGGGGCGGTTTCTGTGGCGCGGCGAGCGAGCGTAAACGCTTGATTTCGTCCAATCGCTCGCGAATCCGTTTTTCCACACCTTCGAGAGTGGGCCTGTAATAAACGCGGTCGCGCAGATTGTCGGGCAGGCATTGCATGTTGGCGACTTTCTCTTCGAGATCATGAGCGTACTGGTATCCATCACCGTAGCCCAACCCTTTCATGAGCCCTGTCGGAGCATTTCGCAGATGTAACGGGACGGCGTCCGCAGCGGTCTGTTCTACGTCTTGCAGCACTTGGCTGTAAGCAGTGTACAGGGCATTGGATTTGGGAGCGGCTGACAGATAGACCACCGCCTGCGCCAGCGCCAAATTGCCTTCCGGCATGCCAATGAAATCAACCGCGTCGCGGGCTGCCATACACAGTGGGAGTGCGTTAGGGTCAGCGAGACCGATATCCTCGACCGCCATGCGCACGACGCGACGCGCAATGTAGAGCGGATCTTCGCCGGCTTCAAGCATGCGGCCGAGCCAGTACAGAGCAGCATCGGGATCGCTGTTGCGAACGGATTTGTGCAGCGCGGAGATGAGATTGTAGTGCTCTTCGCCACTCTTGTCATAGAGCAGGATGCGCTTCTGCAGCGCGTCGCGGACGATGTCGTCAGTAATTTCGGCGGGCGACTGGTCCGAAGTTTTCTCTTGGGCCAGGGCAGCGGCTACTTCCAGGACATTGTAGGCGCTGCGGGCATCGCCACTGGTGTAACTGGCGATCTTTCTCAGGACCGCGTCCGATGCCTTCACTTTCATTTCGCCCAGGCCGCGCTCCTCGTCGAACAGAGCCCGGCGCAGGAGAGGCACGATCTGGTCTTCGGTCAGGGGCTTCAGTACATATACGCGACAGCGAGAGAGCAATGCCGAGTTGATTTCGAAAGAGGGATTTTCGGTCGTGGCGCCAATCAGACGAATGTTGCCTTTCTCCACGTGCGGGAGAAAAGCGTCTTGCTGCGCCTTATTGAAGCGGTGAATTTCGTCGATGAAAACGATGGTTCGTGTGCCGTACTGGCGGGCCCGCTCAGCGTCGGCCATAACCTGCTTGATCTCTTTGATTCCCGCCAGCACAGCGGAAAATTCCAGGAACTCGGCTTTGGTCATGCCCGCAATGATCTTTGCCAGCGTAGTCTTCCCCGTCCCCGGCGGTCCCCAGAAGATTAGGGAGCCGGCGTCATCACGATCGATCTGCGTCCGCAGAGGCTTGCCGGGACCGATCAGGTGCTCCTGGCCGACGAATTCGTCGAGCGTCCGCGGGCGCATGCGGTCCGCCAGTGGCCGTGTACGGTCCGTGGGGGCATTGGCGTTCGGAATGGGTGGGAACAGGCCCATGGGGGAAATAGCTCTTGGCTTTTAGCTCTTAGCTTTTGGCTTAGAGCCCCCGAGTCAACTTACGGATGCTTTTTCGCCTTCTCTATATTGGCGCCTATTCAAAGCGAAGCCGGATGGCGCTTCCGTCTTGAGCGTTCTCATTTCCTTTGCCTCGCGGCTTCGTACAGTAGGATGCTTGTGGCCACCCCGGCGTTTAATGATTCCACTTGCGGCGCGTGTGGGATTATGACTACTTCGTCCATCCTTGTCATCACATCGCGGGGCAGGCCGGAGCCTTCGTTGCCGATGAACATGGCCAATGGTCCGGTCAGCCTCGCTTCAGCTAGGGGTGTGCCCTTGTGTGAGGAAGTTGCGACTAAACGAATTTCCTGGGCGCGCAGCTGGGAAGAGACTGCATCAAGCTTTCCGCGAATCACGGGTACGCGGAAAATAGAACCGGCGGAGGCGCGCACCACTTTGGCATTGAATGGGCTCACTGTGCCCTCGCCCAGTATGACTCCGGCGCCACCGAAAGCTTCGGCGGAACGGAGGATGGTGCCCAGGTTACCAGGGTCCTGCAGCCTGGCCATGACGACTAGGGGACCCACCTGCAATCTTTCCATAATCTTGTCGAGGGAAAATTCCTTGAGATGAACCAGTGCCGCGACACCCTGTGGCGTTTCAGACGGCACCGCATTGTCGAAAATCTTGTTGGGCAGCAATAGGGTTTCCACGTGGCCGCCAATCTGAGGTAACAGGCGCTCCGCGAGGCCTTGCTCAGACTCGCGGAAGAAGACAGCACGAAAGCGCAGTCCGCTGCGGATGGCTTCTTCCACGATGCGAAGACCTTCGACCGCGCAGTCTCCATCGCTGGTGCAGTCGGCGCCCGCGAAGGCTTGGCGCAACAATTTAACCAGCGGGTTGTGCCGACCCTCGATACGCCGCAATCGGACTCGAGCAGCGCTGGCGGTTTCCGAGAGCTTCTTCATACGCTGTTCAGACTGTTCTGAAGTTACGCGCCCGAATGATACGCTGTAAACTCGGCTGCAAACTCGGCACTTTGCCGTATTATGGTAGGCTTCGCGGTCTAATCAAATAGAGGCAGAAGAAACCCGAAGGGAAACGCCGTGCGCTCCGAGATAGTCAAAATAAACTGTGACAACCCCGAAGTGTCGCTAGTCAAGTACGCGGCCGATCAGATTCGCGCCGGCGAGGTGCTGGGCATGCCTACCGATACTTTCTACGGGCTGGCAGCCGATCCCTTTAACCTGCGCGCAGTCGATCGTGTGTACGACATCAAGACCCGGTCGCGCCACAAGCCACTGTCACTGTTGATTGAGAGTGTCGACCAAGCCGAGGAATTAGCCAAGCCATTGCCGGAGGAGTTTTATCTTTTGGCGCGGAGATTTTGGCCAGGGCCGTTGACCATCATCGTCAAGGCGGGTTCGCGATTGCCGCTGAAGGTTACGGCGAATACAGGAAATGTGGCTTTACGCGTGCCTAACGCCCGGATACCGCTGGCCGTGGTGACGGCCGCGGCCATCCCGATCACGGCGACTTCAGCAAATCTCAGTGGGGCTTCAGAATGCACCAACGCCGACCAGGTACGCGATCAGCTCCATGGGCGCATCAGCATTATTGTGGATGGAGGCCCTTCTCCTCGCGACGTGGCCTCTACCATCGTCGACCTGTCGGACGAAGACGCGCGTTGGCGGATCATCCGCGAAGGGGCGATCCCGGCTGACGATATCTCCGGGTTCTTCGCCTGAGCATGGCCGACGATATCGCCAACCTGCGTCGGCGAGGCCACTGGTTCCTGTGGCTAGTGGCCATCATGGCAGCGGGCGTGGGCGCCTTTCTCGCTATAACGAGCATCAGGATTGTTCGCGAGTCGTGGCTTGAAGAGGCGAAGCCGGCAGATGCCATTGTGGTGTTTGGTGCAGCAGAGTACTCCGGACGCCCTTCCCCTGTGCTCCGCGCTCGCCTAGACCACGCCTTCGTGCTTTTTGCGCAGGGTATCGCACCGGTTGTCATTACGACCGGGGGTGCTGCTGCCGACCCAAGGTTCAGCGAGGGTGGCGTTGGCCGCGATTACTTGATGCATCGCGGGATCCCGGAACGGGACCTCATCGCCGAGACCCAGGGGAATGATACGGCCCAATCAGCCGTGCGAGTCGCCGTCATCATGCGCGCCAACGGACTGCATAGTTGCGTGGCGGTGAGCGACGCTTACCATGTTTTCCGCATCAAGAAATTGTTGGAACACGAGGGCATCAGCCAGGTTTATGTTGCACCCCGCCCGGATTCGCGGCCCAGAAGCTTATGGCAACGTTTGTGGTCGAGCCTGCGGGAATCTGCCAGCTATCTGTTGTGGCGGCTGGGAATTACTTGAAATCTGGGTTCGCGTTCCTTGAGGTCTGCTTTTCTACCAGCCATTTTTCTCCCGCAGCGAGGTGATGTGGGCTACGTGGTGGCGTCCATGCCAGGCGTAAAGAGCAAGTGTTTTCTCCAGAGCCATAACTCCCAGTTCGGGATGGCGGAAAGTCCGCTTCCAGTCATCGGGTCGCAGCGACCGGAGGAGCCGTATCCAGCGCGTGTGCAGGCATTCCAACAGCATCATCGAAACCTCTATGGGCGTGGCCTGAACGTCGGGTAGAAGGGCCCAGCGGTCTTCCGCGTAGGGCTTGATCGTAGGCACTTCCTCGGTCAGTGCGAGCTTGAAGCGGATGTAAGCATTGAGGTGGCTGTCCGGCACATGGTGCACAACCTGACGTAGGGTCCATCCGCCGGGGCGGTATTCTGTGTCCAGTTGTTGATCGGAAAGCCCTGAGACGGCGGCACGAAGGTTGGCTGGCGCCTGGTCAACGTCGTACAGGCACTTTTCCTTCTGCTCTTCAGTCACAGGCTCTTTGAAAGTAAACTTGCCGATGGGATAACGCAGGTCGGGCATTTGATCTCCAAGAGGCTTTGTCCATAAATGGTCGGACGTTTTACAGGGTTCAAAAGAGAAGCCGAACTCTGCTCAATGTTTTCTTACTCTTTAGGCTTTGTGCGTCATGCACCTCTCTGATAGCGACGTTGCGAACACAACCAACTTTGATCGTTTTCAGTCGATTCGACGTGATTGGGCCTCTCAATCGTGACGCGGGCGAGAACGGACGATCTCGACAGCAATTTCTTTCACATGAATAGCTCCGGAAAAGCGTAGGAACCCACAGCATCAGCATACGTCAACGCGCTGGCATTAATGTTAGCGCCCAGGCGTCCTAACCCAAAGATGCGGGAAGTCGCCAAGTAAACTACAATCCCTAGGGTTCACTGTCCGCTGACCCCATGATCTCGGGCTTCAAGTTTCGATTCCCCGGGCTTCTAGTTTTGTGCATCAAAAAATGGGTTCTAGGCTAAACTCGCAGTTCTAAGTGAATTAGCCTTGCTGTGGCAGTCAAGTTCGGACTCGCGCCCCAGGCGCGCGTCGTTTCAGAAAGAGGAACCATGGCAGCTTCCGTCTGGTCGGGTCACCTAACCTTTGGACTTATCTCCATGCCGGTGCGACTGTTTTCCGGCGCGCGTAGTTCGGGAATTTCGTTCAACATGCTGCATCGGCCCGACAAACAGCGAGTAAAGCAGCAATATATTTGTCCCCTCGAAAACAAGGTCGTTGAGCGCAACGAGATAGTCAAGGGCTACGAGTTCCGCAAGGACGAATACATCGTCATCGAACCCGAAGAGATCAAGAAGATTGAACCCGTAACGGCCAAGACCATGGAGATCCTCGAATTCGTGAAGTCCAGCGACGTAGATCCGGTTTATTTTGAGTCGTCATATTACATGCTGCCGGAAGAGGCGGGACGCCGTCCCTATGCTTTGCTCACGAGGGCGCTGGACGAGAGCGATTTTGTTGCGATTGCAAAAGTCACCATGCACAACCGCGAGTACACGGTGTTTCTGCGGCCTCACGAGGGCGGATTGATGTTGCACACCATGTACTACGCCGAAGAAGTGCGGAAGGTGGAAGGTTTCGGCGCTCCCGATGTTGAGTTGAAGGAAGCCGAAGTGAAAGTTGCGCACCAATTGATCGAAGCGCTCGCTGATGAGTGGAACCCGGAGAAATATACTGACAGTTTTCAGGAGAACCTGAAGAAGCTGATCCAGGCAAAACTCGAAGGCGGAGAAGTAGCGGCTGTCGAGAAGCCCAAGAAACTCGCCCCGGTCGTAGACCTCATGGCGGCTCTAAAGCAAAGCCTGGCGCAGATGGAAGGCAAGAAAAAACCAGCAGCTACTGCCAAGGCAGAGCCGCAGGCGGTGGCTGCCGGGGGCAAGTCGCGGCGCGGACGTTAAGCTCAGACTGCGGGCTACAGCTATCGGCTTGCAGCCACGGGAATCGTTAGGACTCGCCCACTGGCGTTGAGTCCTCGGTTCTCAATCTGGCAGCAGTCATCGCTGCTTGTCATTGGTCTTGGGTCTTGGATGTGTCCCAACTTGTTTTTGCCTCGGCTGACACCGTCAACATTTTCGGCTTGCGGTCCAACTGGAAGTTCCCTCCGGGCATCACATGTGCTTGTTGGCAATCTAGGTTGAACGATTTACGTTGACAGACAAGGTCTCAGGCCTGAAGACCGAGACTTTTCCTCGCGCGCGGATAACCCGCACTCTGGCGCGGATTATCCGTAACCAGTAGAATTGGCTTCCGCCTGAATCACTTGAACCAGAACTCCGTTGGGGTGCAGATGAGGTTGCGACATTTAGGTCAATTGCTTGTGGTGTTGGCTTGCACCGTGGTATGCGTGTCTTGCGGGCAAGTGTACCGCCCGGTAGTAATTCCCATCACGATAACTCCGCCGAATCCAAGTAATTTTCACGAAGTGTTTGCCATCAATGCCAATGTGCCCTTCAACCCGGGCACCGGGATGCAGGTCGATGTTTCCGGGGACACAAACGTAGGCGTGATCAATATTGGGCTCAATCCGATGCACGCCGCCATTCTGCCCAATAACACACGAGTATTTGTGGCGAGCGCTGGCAGTGTCGTCGGTCAGTCCGACATTGTTACATCGTTCACTCCGGCGTTCGATGTTGTCACCGCGACTGGATTAGGCGCCGGGGTCACAATCAGTTTGCCTGGTCAGACATCTGGCATCACCGCTATAAGCGAGTCCGGCAATCTGGTCACAGCCACGCTCGATGCCCCGCTCAACAACATCGGGCTCGGCGATGTGATCGTCATCGCAGGTGCAGGCGTTGCTGGGTACGACGGCACTTTTACTCTGTTCTCGATCAGCGCGACAACCATTCAATACGTGAACTCGGTCACCGGGCTCGCGCCATCTTTGGGTGGAACCGCATCGGTCCCGGCGCAGCCCGTCTTCCTTGCCAGCACCCAGAACAATGCTATGTACGTCGCAAACTATAACTCCAGCTCGGTTGCGCTTATCAATACGTCACTGAATGCCGTCACCAATAGCGCGCTCGTGGGGTCGCACCCGGTCGCTTTAGCGGAGACTCCAAACGGCAACAAGCTCTACGTGGCAAACCAAGGCAGCAACGCGGTCAGCAGCTTGAATACGGTTGATATGTCTCAGAACGCTGTGACCGGCTTCTCCGGGATCGCGCCAGTCTGGTTGGTGTCCCGGAGTGACAGCCAGAAGGTGTACGTGCTCACGCAAGGCAACGGGCAGCTGGTGACGATTGACACCGCCACGGATACAGTCGTCAGCACTCTTCCGGTGGGTGCCGGGGCCAACTTCATTTTTTATGATCCACACCTGAACCGTCTCTATGTGACTAACCCTTCGACCAGCATGGTATACGTCTTTTCCACCGTCGGAGGAGCTAACGACACACCGATTCAGCTCTCGGTCATCTCCATGACTGCGGGCCCCAACCCGCCGTGCCCCAGCGGGTGCTCGCCCTCTTCGGTGACGGCTCTACGCGATGGCAGCCGGTTTTACGTTGCCAGCTACGAGATAGCGACATCTTGTCCGGACTCAGTTGTGGGCTCGTCTTCTGCCTGCGTGATCCCTCGCCTCACGGTGTTCGACGCCAACAGTTTCGCGGCAAGGACCGCTCTGACCTTGCTCAGTTCGCCACCGTTCGCATCGAATCCAAGTACCCATCAATTTCAGTACGCCGTGCCGCCGGTCGCGTCCTGCGCTCCGGCGGCTCTGTATGCCCCGGGTACCACTCGTTTCCGGGTGTTCACGACTGCTTCCGTGGACAGCAGTCGCGTCTACGTGAGCATGTGCGATGCTGGCGCGATTGCCATCGTCACGACGACCACGAGTTCTATCAGCCCCGGGGGAAACACGCCGGATACGCTGGTTACGGACCTGGCTGCGCCTTTCAGCGCGGGTTCCAGCTCGACGGGCGGCGAGCCGCCACCTCAGAACCCAGTGTTTCTTCTTACCGGTCAGTAGAATCGCAGGTTCGGACGAGGGCAGGAACACAGGGAGCAGCCACTCAGGCTTTACTGGTGACTTCTTCGGGGGCCGCTTCTTTCTGTGCGTAGTGAGATTCAACGTAGTTGTCGAGAATCTCAATGAACTCGGCGACAATGCGGTCGCCCTTCAGCGTGGTGAACAGGCGGCCATCTACATAGACGGGAGCTTTGGGTTCCTCGAACGTTCCGGGCAGGGAAATACCGAGACTGGCGTGTTTAGATTCGCCGGGGCCATTGACCACGCAGCCCATGACCGCCACCTTCATCTCTTCGACTCCGGTGTAACTGCCCTTCCATACTGGCATCTGCTCGCGTAAATAGGTTTGAATCTGTTGTGCCATCTCCTGGAAGAAAGTGCTGGTGGTGCGTCCGCAGCCGGGGCAGGCTGTGACCTGCGGAGTGAAGCTGCGCATGCCCATGGATTGCAGAATCTGCTGTCCGACACGAACCTCTTCCGTGCGATCGCCGCCGGGAGCAGGGGTGAGCGAGACGCGAATCGTATCGCCGATGCCTTCCTGGAGCAGGACTCCCAGGGCTGCGCTGGAAGCTACAACACCCTTTGCGCCCATGCCAGCTTCGGTCAGGCCGAGGTGCAGAGGGTAATCGCAGCGGGCTGCGAGAGCGCAATACACGTCGATCAAATCCTGCACCCCGCTGACTTTCGCGCTCAGGATGATCTGGTCGGCCCGCAGGCCGCATTTCTGCGCCAGTTCAGCGGAGTTAAGCGCGCTGACCACCATGGCTTCCATGGTCACTTCGCGGGCATCTTTAGGCTCGTCGAGGCGAGAGTTTTCGTCCATCATGCGCGTAAGCAAAGCCTGGTCAAGCGATCCCCAGTTCACGCCGATACGCACCGGTTTTTGATACTTGACCGCGACTTCGATCATGGTGCGGAAATTACCATCATCCTTGCGACCGATCCCTACGTTGCCGGGATTGATCCGGTACTTGGCGAGATCGCGAGCGCACTCGGGATACTTAGTGAGCAACTGGTGACCGTTATAGTGGAAGTCGCCGATGATGGGCACGCGCACGCCCTGCTTGTCGAGTTCCTCAACAATGTGCGGCACTGCTGCCGCCGCTTCATCGTTGTTGACCGTGACCCGCACCAGCTCTGAGCCAGCACGAGCCAGTGCGGCCACTTGCTGGACGGTCGAAGGAACATCGGCGGTGTCAGTGTTGGTCATCGACTGCACCACAACTGGTGCATCGGAGCCCACTCGCACTCCGCCGACCAGGGCCGTAACCGTCTTTCTGCGTTCGATTGTCGCCATGAGGAATATCTAGTTTAACACGCCGAAAATGGGCCTGCGGCACGGCTGGGTTGAGGCGGGTTAACGCCGAGGGCTGAGCTTCGAAGAATATGGCTGCTTACGGCAGCCGGCCAGCCAGTCCTGGGATAGTCTTCATCAGATCGTTATAGATGACCATCACCGCGAACAGTACCAAGAAGACGAAGGCGGCCTGGTAAACGCGCTCCTTAATACGCAAGCTAATGTCATGGCGCATAAGGCCTTCGATCAAAAGGAATAGGATCACGCCACCGTCCAGAATAGGAATCGGTAGCAGGTTGAAGATGCCGAGATTCAGGCTGATCCCGGCCATCAGCTCCATCAGAGGTGTCCAACCTTTTTGCTGCGCCGCGTATCCGGCATCCTGAGCAATGCCAATTGGCCCAGAGACGGCACGGAGCGAGACCTTCCGTTGGACGATCTTTTTAGCCAGCTCCAGAATGAGCAGTGAATATTTCTTGTTCTCCTGCAAAGAAAGACTCAATGCCCGGGCGAAGGGTAACTTGGTTACCGCCGTCTCGCCTTTGTTGAGGAATCCTAGCCGATATCTCTGTTCCTTGGGGTCCTCAGTCTTCGAGAGCACCGGTTGCATGCGAAAACTCAGGGTTTGGCCGCCACGGATCACCGTGAGCTCGACGGGCTCTTCCTTGGTTTGTTGAAGGCGCTCAATCATGGTTTCGATGGAACCTACCGGGCTTCCATCCATGGCAACAATTCTGTCGTTTTCCTTGATGCCAGCTTTGGCAGCTGGCATTTCCGCCTCAAGCCGACCCACGATGACGGGTTGTTTCGGAAACCAGCCAGCCGAACCCACCTCAGAGGTAGTCACCGCCTTCGGCACAATGGTTTTCTCGAAGACCTGATCTCCGCGCTGGATGCTGATGGTCAGGGGCTGGTTGGGGCTAAGCCATACGCGGGGCTGTAATTGTTCCCAGGTTGGATTTTCAATGCCATCGACTCTCACGATCCGGTCGCCCGGCTGCAACCCGGCTTGGGCTGCAGCCGAATCGCGCTTCACACCTTCGATGACCGCTGGTGTGTCGAGGTAAACCGGATATTCGTAATGCACCATGTAAACCGTTGTCAGCAGGAACACCGCGAGAAAGATATTCATCAAGGGGCCGGCAATCGCGATCAGGAAGCGGTGCCAGCGGGAGTGCGAAAGGAACTCGGCAGGATCTCCGGTGCGCTCGTCCATCGGATTCTCGCCGCTCATCTTGACGTAGCCCCCGAGCGGGATGGCGCTGACACGGTAGTCGGTGTCGCCCTTGCGAAAACCGAATAGACGCTTGCCGAAGCCAATGGAGAATACTTCCACTCGCACGCCCAGCCACTTCGCCACTGCATAGTGGCCGAACTCGTGGACCAGAATCATGAAGCCCAGGACGGCGACGACGGCAACGATTGAGATAAGGAAATCAGACATAAAAGAGATACGTAAGACCGCCCCTTATTAGATTCACTGCACCACTTACCTAGACCACCGATGTTGCCCGTTGAATGGCCTTCCCCTGGCTTACCCGCTCTAGAGCGCATCGGCGGGCTTGGCCATCGGCTTCAAGCACCTGGGGTATAGATTCCAAATGTCCGGATTCAGTTGCAGAAAGCACGTCTTCGATGACCCGCGGAATCTGATCGAAGCCAATGCGGCCTTCGAGAAATGCGGCTACAGCTACTTCATCAGCCGCATTGAGCGCCACAGTCTTCGCTCCTCCTGCCTCCGCGGCCTCATAGGCGAGACGAAGACAAGGAAATTTACTCATGTCCGGGGGGCAGAAGTCGAGATGACGCAAGTCACCAACAGGAAAACGCATGTCCGATTGGATGCGTTCGGGGTAGGTCAGAGCGTAAAGGATGGGCAGGCGCATATCGGTCACCGAAAACTGAGCAAGTATGCTGCCATCGACGAACTCGACCATGGAATGAATGTTCGACTGCGGATGGACGATCACTTCCACTTGTCTTACCCCAAGGTGAAACAACCTGCAGGCTTCGATTACCTCAAAGCCCTTGTTCATCAATGTCGCTGAGTCGATGGTGATACGCTTGCCCATTTTCCAAGTCGGATGGTTCAGGGCCTGCTCCGCGGTAATGGACGCGAACTGCGAGCGTGGCGTATTCAGAAACGGCCCGCCCGAAGCCGTGAGCCAGATGCGCTCGACTTCTTCGATGCGACCGCCGCGGAGGCACTGATGCACCGCGTTGTGTTCACTGTCAATGGGTAGCAGCGGTTTCGACTGCTTGCGCGCCTCGGCAGTGATTAGCTCCCCTGCCGCGACCAGGCACTCTTTATTGGCGAGGCCCACAATCTTGCCGCTCCTCACCGCCTCGTAAGTCGCTTCCAGACCGGCTACTCCGACGATGGCGCTTACCACGAAATCCACATCCGAATGGGTCGCAACCCGCACCGCTCCTGCTGGTCCGTGGACGATCTCAATTCCCCCACGGCCTTCTTTCTTCAAACGTCCGCGCAAGGTGGCGGCGTCGCTTTCTGACGCCATGGACACAACCAGCGGCTGCCAGCGCATCGCCTGCTCGAACGTGGTCTCCACATTTCCGCCGGCGGCGAGCGTCACAATCTGAAAGCGGTCGGGATAGGATTCAGCGACACTAAGCGTGCTGCAACCGATCGACCCTGTCGACCCCAGGATGGCAATGCGTCTCATGACAGCAGTTTAATTTTACGCGATTCCTGGCTCGTGTTTCCGGGGCAGGCGGCTGGGGGAGGCTACTGCATCACGCGCCAAGCTGCATAGTACCACAGTAGCGGAGCAGCAAAGAGCAGGGCATCAATGCGGTCAAGCATGCCGCCGTGGCCGGGCAGAATCGTGCCTGAGTCCTTGACGTTGGCGCCGCGCTTGATCAGCGATTCGACCAAATCGCCAAGCTGCGCCGCCATATTAATCGCGATGGTGAGCAAGATGATCGGCCACAGAGCCGGCTTCTCCAGTCCGAACAAGCCGTCGCGCCGCTCGATCAGGCCCACATTCAACATGGCAGAACTCAGCGGCAGGGCGTAGTGGAAGAGAACAACTCCAACCGCCAGACTCGCCGCCAACGAGGCTGCCGCACCCTCCCAGGTTTTCTTGGGACTCATGCGTGGTGCCATTAGATGTCGCCCAATAGATTTGCCGACGAAGTAGGCGAAAATATCTCCCGCCCAAACGACCAGCAGCAGATACAACAACAGAAACGCTCCGGCCCACTGCTGGCGAAGCTGTACCAACATGCCTAGCGGCAGGGCGATGTAAGTGAATGCAAACACCGCCGCCGCAGCGGCGGGATAAGCCCCGCTCATGTTGTCGCGCCGCATGGTGATGGTCAGAAAAAGAAAGGGCGCGATGGCCGCGGCGAAGGCCAGGCTGATAAGGAATTTTGCCGTTGAAAACAGCGGGGTTTCAGCGCCCAGGTTGATCGCCAGCAACAAAAAAAAACCTGCCACGAACCCATAGGTGGGAATGCGCAAGGGCCGTACGCCGTACGATTCGGTAAGCTTTAGAAATTCATGAACCGTGAGAAGAGCTATGAGAGCGGCGACCAGTGCCACCACCGAAACCGGCGCCCGCAGCACCAGGACGAGAACAATCGGGATTAGGACGGCCGCGGTCGCGATGCGCTTTAGCAAGAGAAGTAAGTTTCGCTCTGAAAAGGCCCGGCTTCAGCTACTTGTGGTTCTTCGCATGCTCCGGATTCGTATGCGCTTCCCCGTGATTCAGCCCGCCATAGCGCCGCTCCCGCTTCTGGTATTCGGCGATACCTTCAAGCAGATGCACTCCCCGAAAATCTGGCCACAATGTCGGCGTCACGTAAATCTCGGCATATGCCAGTTGCCACAGCAAGAAGTTGCTAAGCCGCATCTCGCCGCTGGTGCGCACCACAAGATCCGGATCAGGCAGCGCACGCGTATAGAGATGGCGTGCGACCGCATCTTCGTTGATTTCGAGATGATCAATGCCACCATTGCTGGTGGCTTTCTCAACCATCGAGCGAAATGCGTCCACCAGTTCGCTGCGAGCGCTGTAATTTAGCGCCAACGTGAGCACCATGCCGGTGTTGCGCGCCGTGCTCTCCCGCGCCCATGCCATGCGTTCCTGCACGTCTTCGGGGAGCTCGTGCTGCCGCCCAATGTATTCCAGGCGGATGTTGTTTTCATTGAGCGCGGGCACTTCCGCCTTCAGATAGCGGCCGAGGAGTCCCATAAGAAACCCAACTTCGCTCCTGGGACGCTTCTTCCAGTTCTCTTCCGAGAAGGCATACAGCGTCAGCGCTGGTATACGGATGCGAGCGGCGGTCTCGATGGTCGAGCGCACCGCCGTGACGCCGGCGCGATGCCCGGCCACGCGCGGGAGATGTCGCCGCTTGGCCCAGCGTCCGTTGCCGTCCATGATGATGGCGATGTGTCTTGGGAGCCGATCCGGATCAAGCTGTCGGTAGACTTCGGTCTCTTTTCGATCCAGTCCGGCGGGAATTCTTGCCTGCAACGGGTATCCCCTTCCGAATCATGAAGCTAACATAGGGAAGCAGTTGTTGCAATGCAGGGGAACCAAGTCGGAGGCAGGCCGCGCCGCGGGAGCGTCCGTCCGCAAGTGTTACTTTGCTTCCTCGGGAACTACCAACAGCTCCAGCTTTTCTGTGTGCCGCAGTACAAGCAGCGAGCAGCTCACCCCGACCCGCACATCGGTCAGCAAGCGATGCAGATCATCCACGCCAGCCACTGGCTGGCCTTCCAGCGCGACGATGACATCGCCCTCCCTTAATCCAGCTCGTTGTGCCGGGCTGCCGCTTTCGGTCGACAACACAATCACTCCTGTTTCCTTTGGCAGATCGTAGAAGCGCACCACCCGGCGATGCACCGGGACGGTCTGCGCTGATACGCCAATGTAGCTGCGGCGGATTCTTCCATCGCGCAGCAGGCGGCTGGCCACGAACTTCGCCGTATTGATGCCGATTGCGAAGCATATACCTTGTGCGGGGAGAATGGTGGCTGTGTTCACCCCGACGACGCGGCCTGCCGAATCCACCAGCGGGCCGCCGGAGTTCCCAGGATTGAGCGAGGCGTCGGTCTGAACAACATCGTCGATAAGCCGCCCCGAGTACGATCGCAGCGACCGGCCCAGAGCGCTTACTACTCCCGCCGTTACGGTGGACTGAAATCCATACGGCGCGCCGATCGCGATGACCACCTGTCCCACGCGAAGCTGCTGGGAATCGCCGAGTCTAGCGGCGGTTAGGCCGGGTTCGTCGACGCGAATCACGGCAAGGTCGCTCGCCGGATCGTCACCGATGGCGCTGGCAGACATGCGGCGCCCGTCGGGCAACTTGACGTCAATGCGTCGGGCGTCGTGAACCACGTGGCTGTTGGTCAGGATTAATCCATCGGGCGTAAACACGAATCCAGAGCCGCCACCGCGTCGCTCGCTGGGCTCGCCGGTGCGCGTGCGGCCGCCCGACTGATGCACTTCGATGTTCACCACCGACGGACTGACCCGCTCCACTGCTCCAGTTACTGCGCGCGAGTAGGCATCGAGCAATGCGCCGTCGGCTTCCGCGACCGACCCTCGCAGAGAGGATTCGCTGCTCCGTCGCTCTGATCCGGCAGATTGGCTGAGAAAGGCGGCATCGCAGCTAACCGAAGTGGAGACCGCGCCGCTATCTTCGAGACTCATGCTCGATAGATGTCAGTTGATCTGTTTCGGATTCAGAGCGGCCCGATCGACATCTTCATGGGGCAAAAAACACCGGGACCAAGCATGGTCCCGGTGTTGAGTTGGCTGGTTGCCCGGATAAAAATTGAGCCGCTTACGCGGCCTGAGCGAAGCGCGAGCTGCGTGCCGAAAATCCTGAGCCGCGCTCTTGGCGGCAAAGCAGCTAAAGCCGAGCCGGTTACGCGGTTCGCCGCGGTCGCACCGTCAAATCCCGCAACTGGGTCAGAATGCTGGACATCTGCATTCCGTTGAGCTGCGAAACAAACGGCAGAATCTCGGCTACAAACTGGTCTTTCACCAGTTCGCTGATTTCGTCCTGACGGCTCTTTTCACCGCCAGTGAGCAGTTCCGGCACGGTTACCTCCAGTGCTCGCGCCAGCCGCTCCAGGGAAGACAGCGTAGGCGTGGCCTTCTCGTTTTCGATTTTCGACACGTAGGTTCGCGGCACCGACATCCGTCCAGCCAGTTGCCGCTGGCTGAGCCCGTTACGCAGGCGCAGTGAGCGGATCGACGTGGCCAGGTTCAAGTGTCCGCGGCCATTGCCGTGGCTTGGCATCATCACCGGCTCGGGCGCGATTTGCACCGGTTCTGGTTCTTCCTCGTCCATGGACAAGTGGCAGCGGCGGCAGTTGTTATTGGCGGTGCGGAATTGCACCAGCAGGCAGTGATCGCAGCGTACGACCTCCCGTGCGTTTACCGGGGCAAGAGTCGTGGCCATTGGGTTGTGGGAGTGCCAGAGCGGGCTACTCCTGGAACCGTGTGTGGAGGAGAGGTTCCAAAACCTCAAGCGTAATCTGAGGTCCAGCCCCTGTGGATGTCAAGTATAAAATGAAATGAAACACGAAGTGCTTCGTTCAAAAATCGAAATAACCCAGTGAGAAACCGGAGAAAACAAGGAAAAACATGATGGATCGGAACGCCGCGTGGTGTTTACTAACTGAGTTCACCCAGTCCGAAAGTTTGCGCAAACACGGGCTCGCCGTCGAAGCGTGCATGCGCGCCTACGGTCGAAAATTCGCTGCGGGTTCGGCATCGGCTTCAACCAATGACGAAGAACTCTGGGGCATCGTCGGACTCATTCACGACTTCGATTATGAAAAATATCCCAGCCTCGATGATCATCCTTACAAGGGCAACGCAGTTCTGAAACAGCGAGGCTGCCCGGAGGTGATCAGTCGTGCTGTGATGTCGCACGCCGAATACACAGGAGTCACTCGAGATTCGATGATGGAGAAGGCCCTGTTCGCCTGCGACGAGCTAGCCGGATTCATCACCGCCGTCGCCCTCATCAAGCCCGGCAAGTCCCTCGCCGAGGTCGACACCAAGTCAGTCAGAAAGAGAATGAAAGACAAAGCCTTCGCCCGCAAAATCAATCGCGAGGACATCATTAACGGCGCGGTTGGACTGGGCGTGGATCTAGACGAGCACATCGGGTTCTGTATTGAGGCGTTGAAGGGAATTGCAAGGGAGCTTGGGTTGGACGGCAGCGCGGTGAAAACGGCCTCGTAGTGGCACCGCTAGCGGATTCCATCCGCCCAAGGACGAATCGCCTCCCACCTGTGTGCTTGGCGCGAAAGAACGGGAGGGCACGGCTTCCAGCCTACCGCACAACTTCAGCCACCTTACCGCTCGCAATCAACTCCGCCAGCCGCGTGAAGTCCTGATACATGGCGCGGTCCTTCACCATCGTCGGGCATACCGCGCGGATTGCCGCGTGCGCAGCTTGTCCTCGCTTAGACGTCTTGAGCGGTGCGAGAAAGTCGAGCGCTTGGGCTACGGCCATGGCCTCAATGGCGAGCACGTTACGCGTGTTGGCGACGATGCGCGTGAGCTTCATCGCCGCCGTCATGCCCATCGAGACGTAATCTTCCTTGTTGCCTGACGTCGTGATCGAGTCTGCTGATGCGGGATGCGCCAGCACTTTGTTCTCGCTCACCAGCGACGCGGCCGTGACCTGCGGCAGCATGAAACCGGAGTTCAGCCCCGCCCCAGCCGCGAGGAATGGCGGCAGGCCTTCGTTCAGCGCAGGATTCACCAGCCGTTCCAGGCGCCGCTCGCTGATGCCGGCTAGCGCGGTGAGAGCGATGGCAAGAAAGTCGAGGGCGAACGCCAAAGGCTGGCCGTGAAAGTTTCCCCCCGAAATAATGTCGCCTTCAGCCTGGCTGGCGTCCCTGACGAAGACCAGCGGATTATCGACGGCAGAGTTTACTTCGACTTCGAAGACCTCGCGGCAATGCGCCAGCGTGTCGCGCGCCGCGCCGTGTACTTGCGGGATGCAGCGCAGCGAATATGCGTCCTGAACCTTGCCGCAGTCGCGATGGGACTCGCGAATCTGGCTGCCTTCAAGCACGCGGCGCAGGTTGGCCGCACTCTTCAACTGCCCGCTGTGCGGACGGGCCCGGTGAATGCGCTCATCGAAAGCGACGTCCGTGCCCTTGAGCGCATCACAACACAGGGCGCCGAGAACATCGGCCGTGTCCACCAGAATTTCTGCGGCCAGCAGAGCCAGCGTCCCCACCGCCAGCATGCCCTGTGTGCCATTGATGAGAGAGATGGTTTCTTTTGCCTCGAGTACGAGCGGCTTTATCTGCGCCCGCTTCAGCGCTTCAGCAGCGGCGATGCGCGCGCCTTTATCGTCGATACATTCGCCTTCGCCAATGAGGGCGAGGGCCAGATGCGCCAGCGGCGCGAGATCTCCGCTTGCCCCCACGCTGCCTTGCGAAGGCACCATGGGAGTGACGCCGCGATTGAGGAATTCACAGAGCGTATCAATCACCACCGGGCGCACGCCCGAGCAACCCTTCGCGAGAGAGTTGGCGCGCAACAGCATCATGGCGCGCGTCTCCGCAACCGACAGCGGCTCGCCGACTCCGGCGGCGTGTGAGCGCACCAGATTGACTTGCAGTTCGCGAATCTGGTCGCCGGCAATGCGGACGTCACTGAGCTGGCCCACGCCGGTGGTGATCGCGTAGGCGAGCTTATTGTTCGCTACCACGGCATCCACCACGGCGCGTGCGCTCCCGACCGCTTCGCGTGCGTCCGGCGCCAGAAGTACAGGACGCCGGTCACCAATCAGCGCGACTTCGCGCACCGCTTCCAGAGTGAGATCATTCCCGTTGATGTGAAGGGCTTTCAAAAGAGTTCCCTGATTTCTATCTTCCGTGTTCGCTTCTGCCTCGAATTGCAATCTACTTTCGCAGCGCGGCGCGAAATGCGTTCAAATATTTGTCGGGCAAAACAGCGGTCTTCATTTGCGCGTCGGTGACGATGTGTGTGGTCTCCCCCTCGGCCATCAGTGCGCCATCGGACAGGCGAACCAGTTCGTAGCCAAAATGAAGCATGGAGTCGCGAGCCCTCTTCAGCCGGGTGCGCACCAGCACCTCTTCGTCATAACGCACCGGAGCGCGATAGCGGCAGGTGGCCTCCGCGACGGCGATGAAACGGTTGTCTTTGCTTTCCATATCGCGGTAGGAGAAGCCCATCTGCCGCAGCAATTCGACCCGGCCCACTTCGAACCAGATGAAATGATTCGAGTGATAGACCACGCCCATTTGGTCGGTCTCGGCGTAACGTACGCGTAGACGGGTTTCATTCACCGCGGGGTGATTGTTACCGCTCATTTTCCACTCCAGCGCGGCTTGCGCTTTTCGAGAAATGATGAGACGCCTTCACGGAAATCCGCCGTACTCCGTATGGCGGCATTCTCCCGCACCGCAGCCTCGATCTGAGCGTCCAGTTCAGCCCGAGCGTGATCGGTAAGCAGGCGCTTGGTGGCGTGCAAAGAAGCGGGACTGTTCTCGAGGAGCATCGCCGCCAATTCCCCAGCCTTCGCCAGCAAGTTTTCCGGAGCCACGATTTCGTTGATCAGCCCGATGCGTGCCGCTTCGTCTGCTCCGATAATGCGGCCCGTAAGCAGTAGATCGCGCGCCTGTTTTTCGCCGACCTGCCGAAGCAGAAAGGTGGACACGATCGCTGGCACAAATCCAATGCGCACTTCGGTATAGCCAAACTTGGCCTCCGGTACGGCAAGGGTGAAGTCGCACAGCAGAGCAAGCCCCGTGCCACCCGCGATCGCCGCTCCATTCACCGCTGCAATAGTCACCTTAGGAAACTCATAGAGCGAGCGGAAGAGGCGGACCATGGTCTCCGAATCTTTCAGATTCTGCTCCGCAGAGCGGCCAATAAGCGCCTTCAGGTCGTCCAGGTCCATGCCCGAACAGAAGGCTTTGCCTGCGCCGGTGATAATGAGCACTTGAGCCCGCGACTTGGCGACCTCATCGAGGCCTCGAAGCAAGTCGTCCATCAACTCGAAACTGATGGCGTTGCGCTTGTCCGGCCGGTTCAGCGTGATCGTGGCCACAGCAGCGTGGTGCGCGAGTTGGATTGTGGTGTAGGACATTTCAAGATCAGCAGATTTCACCGATGAACGAGACCACGGCGACACTACATCGCATGGACTCGACAATCTCTGCCCATTCTCGATGGCGGCTCAATCCGCAGCCACCGAAGTCGTGTACCGCCTTCCGATTTCTGCCGTGGCTTGCAACAGCGTGTCCAGCGGCTTCAGCGGCGGTAATTGTGCGCCACGTTGATGCAAAGCTTCAATGACTTTTTCGGTGGCGATATTTCCCACCAGCGCGTCCTGGGCGAAGGGACACCCGCCGAGGCCGCCCAAGGCGGAATCAAAGCGGCGGCAGCCGGCGTCGTAGGCCGCAAGAATCCTTTCGGCGGCGTGCTCGGGACGGCTGTGCAGGTGTACGCCAATCTCAAGGTAATCGTACTTTGCCATCACCGCGCCGACCAGGTCACTGATCTGCTGCGGAATCGCCATGCCGACTGTGTCGGCCAGAGAAATCATGTGGAGATTATCCACTTCCATCAGCGCTATGGCTTCGATGACCTCGTCGATGCTCCAGGGATCACCATAGGGATTGCCGAATGCCATGGAAATATAAACCACCACGTCGAGTCCGGCAGCATCAGCTTTGTTCTGAATCTTCTCCAGTTCCTCCAAAGCGTCTTCGGCGGACTGTTCCTGATTCTTCCGCAGAAATGTCTCGGAGATGGAATACGGAAACCCCAGCGTCTTCACGGCCTGCGTCTCGATGGCCCGCTGTGCGCCTTTTTCATTGACCACGATCCCAATGATCTCGACATCATCCGGGGGATCGAGTTCCTTCAATACTTCTTCCGAATCCGCCATTTGGGGCACAGCTTTCGGGGATACGAATGAGACGGCATCGAGGTGCTTGAATCCCGCGCTAATCAGCGCCTGCAAATAAGTCCGCTTGAGGTCAGAGGGAATTTGTCCCTTCAGCCCCTGCCAGGCGTCGCGCGGGCATTCGATGAGTGTTATGGAATCCGCTCTTAGCATTTAGTTCCTGGCGGTTAGCCAAAATCAGCAACGGAAACATGATCTATCGGATTACGGTGCCGCCGCCAGCGCATGCACAGCCGTCGATCCAGTCGTCGATTGCCGATGGCAAACCGAAAATCAACCCCTCCGTCTATCCGGCTGAATCATGTTTGCAGCACTCCCACTTTGAACTCGGCCACGTCCGGATTCAAGGCCGCGGCTTCGAGCGCTTGCGCGATGGCCTCGCGAGTCTCCACCGGATCAATAATCTTGTCAATCCACAGGCGAGCCGCGCCGTATCGTGGGTCGGTTTGCTCGTCGTAGGTGCGCTTGGTTGATTCGAGTAGCTCTTTGCGTTCATCGTCGCTGAGGGTTTTGCCACTGCGCTGCAGTTGCTGAATCTTGATTTCGACCAATGTGCCCGCAGCCGCGTCACCGCTCATCACGGCGTAGCGCGCCGTCGGCCAGGCAAAGATGAAGCGCGGGTCATAGGCTTTGCCGCACATCGCGTAGTGGCCGGCGCCGAATGATCCGCCGACGATCACCGTAATTTTTGGGACAACAGAATTCGACACGGCATTCACCATCTTCGCGCCCGCCTTGATGATGCCGCTCCACTCCGCGTCACGGCCCACCATGAAGCCGTTCACGTCATGAAAAAAAATCAGGGGGATGAGATTCTGATTGCAATCCATAATGAAGCGGGCGGCTTTTTCGGCCGATTCGGTATAGATGACCCCACCAAACTCCACGCGTTTGTGGCCTTCATGGTCGGTGGCTTGGGCATGCAGCTTTTGATTGGCGACGATGCCCACCGCAAAGCCTCCGATGCGCCCATAGCCGCAGACCAGCGTCTTGCCGTACTCCGCTTTGTATTCGTCGAAGCGGCTGCCATCAAGCACGCGGGCCAGAATTTCCTTCATGTCGTAGGGGCGCGCCGGCGACGAATCATAGATGCCATACATTTCTTCAGCCGGCAACAGTGGGTCGACCGGCTTCTTGCGCTCCCACGGCGACTGCCGGCGATAGCCCCATTTTTCAATAATCGAGCGGATGCGCGTCAGGCAGGCTTCATCATTGGGCTCGCGGAAGTCCACGGTGCCGCTGATGGCGGAATGCATGGCCGCGCCGCCTAACTCCTCGGCGGAGACTTTTTGTCCGATGGCCGCCTGCACCAGCGCGGGGCCGGCAAGAAAGAGTCCGCTGCCGTCCGTCATGAGTACGTGATCGCACATCACGGGCAGATAACCGCCGCCGGCGACGCACATACCCATGATGGCCGCTATCTGGGGAATGCCCATGGCTGACATGACGGCGTTGTTGCGAAAGACGCGGCCAAAATCATCCGTGTCCGGGAAAACGTCTTCCTGAAGCGGGAGAAAAACTCCGGCCGAGTCGACCAGGTAGATGGTTGGAATTCGGTTTTCGATCGCAATGTTTTGAGCCCGGATGACCTTTTTAGAAGTCATCGGGAAGAACGCTCCGGCCTTTACAGTGGCGTCATTGGCGATGATCATGACCAGGCGGGTTTCGATTCGAGCAAGGCCAGTGATTACTCCGGCGGCGGGTGCACCACCCCATTCTTCGTACAGGCCGTGGGCCGCGAACAGTCCTAATTCGAAAAAGCTTCCTGCATCTACGAGCAGGTCAATACGCTCGCGGGCTGTCTTGCGCCCCTTGTTGTGCTGGCTTTCGACAGCTTTGGCGCCACCCCCTTCGCAGATTTTTTCCCCTTCGTTGCGCACCTGCGACATCAGATCAGCCAGAAAACGCATGTTGGCTTCGAAGCGGGCGGAAGTGGGATCGATCTTTGTCGGCAAGACGTTGGACGTGGTGTCCGATTTCACAATAGGGGTTTCGTGACGGTCAGCCATGGTGGAAGGGAGCGGACTGATTACGGTATACCAGCGGAGAGGAAGGGCGCAAACCAGGAGCGCGAGCATTCAGCACTGAGCATTCAGTCCGTTAAATGTCTTTTCCATCTTACAAAATTCCTAGTCGTGCAAGGGCTTGCTTTTCCGGGAGCGCACAGACGACGTCCACCAGCCCCATGCGTAGTGCCTGCTCCGCCGTGATTCTTTCCGCTGCTACGAAGATTTCGAGGGCGCGGGCCCTTCCGATCAATCTTGGCAGCCTTTGCGTGCCACCCCATCCGGTGACCAGGCCGAGTGCTGCTCCGCGGTGTCCGAATAGCGCATTGGGTGCGGCGATGCGACGGTGGCAGGCTAGCGCCAGGTCTAGTCCTCCGCCCATGCAGTGCCCGGAGACGACGGCGTACACCGGGGCAGGGAAGTGCTCGATTTCATTCATCAATGTCTGCCCTATTTTGGAAAACTCGCAGGCTTCGGGACCGGACAGGCGTGAAATCTCATTCAAGTCCGCACCCACGGAGAAAAAGTTTGAATTTCCGGCAACGATCAATGGCTGATCTCTGCTTGTCAGTTCGCGGACCGTCTCGGTCAATGCCAGCATGCACGATTGAGTTAACCGGTTCATGCCGTCGGCAGAGGTCAAGCGCAGCAGGCGTCCAGCGTTGAACGGCTCGATTTTGAACGGGCGAGACAATGATTTGAGGAGGCTGAAGTTTTAGAATTGGTGAGTCAGCGGCGACCAGGCTGGCTAGATCCCCTTCTCGATCCATTCTGCGAGAGTGCAGCCGTCTTCCTCGAGTAAGAACGTTCCTACGCCGAAACATTCGCCGAAGAGGCGCTGTGATTCCGTGTCGCGGGCGGCGCGAGGAATCCACTGCCTGCCAACTTCATACTGGGCCGCGGTGAACCACTTCTGCGGCAGCACTTGCACCAACCCCGCCTGCAGGTAAAAAACGAACAAGGCGAAAGCAGGATCGTCGCTGCTCAGCGCCTTGTAGCTGGTGGGCACAATCAGCTCATCCACGGTGGCGAGTTCGGGCGGTACTTCGATCTTGTGCATGCCCGGCGACAGCGTCAAGGGCACTTCAAAATCTGCCCAAGGGGTCGACGCGGAATAAATGCGGTCGGTGGATTGCTTGAACCATCCTGCAATCTCCGCGAGTGAAAATGACTTCAGTTGATCGAGGTCGAAACACGTTAGACGAATGCTCCGTCCTTCCGGACACCAGATCCCGAGATGGTGGGGCAGCACCAGAAACGGTCGGCAATAGGTATTGAGGGCGAGGCGCGGCTTGTCCGGTTCCTTCTCCAGCGCCAGCGTGATCAGATATGCGACCGGACCTTGATCGCCGTGATGGGTCCAGACGAAACCTTGTCCGGCAAGCGAACGGAAGGCTGGAAAAGTCTTCCAGTACCACGGGGTAGGACCGATGGTGCGTTCAAGTTGTTGCCGGAGAGCAGTGAGCTTGGGTGCTGGCATGGGAGAGTGCAAAAGCTGATCTTGAGCGCAGCGATTCAGGCCTGCGGCACCGCGTGTCCCTTCACGTTGGCGCGGATGAATTTGACGATATCGTCCATGGCCGTGCCGGGCTGGAAAACCGCGGCCACGCCGGCTTTCTTGAGCGCCTCAATATCCTGGTCGGGGATAATGCCGCCGACCAGTACAAGAACATCGTCCATCTTGTTTTGCTTGAGCAGGTCGAGAACGCGCGGCACGATGGCGTTGTGGGCTCCGGAAAGAATCGAGAGTCCAATCACCTGCACGTCTTCTTGCAACGATGCGTTCACAATCATTTCCGGTGTCTGCCTCAGGCCGGTATAAATCACTTCCATGCCGGCGTCCCGCAGCGCGCGCGCAATTACCTTAGCCCCGCGGTCGTGGCCGTCGAGACCTGGCTTGGCTACCAACACGCGGATTTTGGGATCATTCGGCATCGGTTTCATTTAACCACAGAGCACGCGGACCCACTTAACTTACGTGTCCCGCCCCCGTCGCAGGCTTTCTCCTGGTTAGGTTTCAAACCGTCTTGATATCCAGGCTCCGCCACAAGTACCAGCACGCGATGGAGCGGTACGGCTCCCAGCATTTGGCGATCCTCTCCATGTCCTTCGGCTTGGGCAGTTTGCGTTTTTTGTAGTGCTTCTTGACCGCCACCTGGACGCCGTAGTCGCCGGTCGGCAGCACGTTGGGGCGGCGTAGCGAAAATATGAGAAACATGTGCGCCGTCCACACGCCGATGCCTTTCACCTGCGTAAGATGTTCGATTACTTCCTCATCGGGCGCATCGGCCAGCCCTGCGAAATCAAGCAACCCACCATGAGTCTTGGCCGCCAGATCTTTCAAATACGCTGATTTCTGCTTGGATAGCCCGACGCCCCGCATCTGCGCGTCTGTCAGTTTCAGAATTCCTTCCGGCGTCAGCGGATCACCGGCCAAGGCGGCGAATCGTTTGAAGATGGTGAGCGCGGCCTTGCCATTCAGTTGCTGATAGACAATCGCCTCGGCCAGGCTGGAGAACTCGGGCGGACCAAACTCCATGCGGCAGGGCCCCACGCGCTCGATAATGGCGCGGAGGACAGGGTCGGATTTCTTGAGGTGCATGACCGCTCTTCGCATGGTTCATAAAGTTATCACAAGAGCCGAGACGAGGCGAATAAAAAACGAATACTTTCCAGCCCTACATGCCCGCAAGCAAACGCCCACTTGCTGAGCCAGGTAACTGCGCGGCCGCGGCTGCGGTCACCAAAATGCGCAATGCATCACCCCGTTGGATGCCTGTCCTGCCCGGATCTTCTTTTCGGGTTTCCCTAGGCAAGATATCTTACTGTTTGCTCAATCAAGTCCGCAGTCGGCTTGTATGGGTCTCCGGGCGCGTCGTACTCGATTGAGCAATATCCCTTGTATTTGTGGCGCTTCAAAAGGGCAAACGTACGGGCAAGATCCACGTGAGTGGCTTTGCCCTGCTCGTTGACTTCGCCATCCTTTACGTGGCAGATGCCATAGGCGTGCGCAAACATGGCGTCAATCGCGCGGTAGGCATAGTCTTCGTCATGCGCATTCAAAGTGTTGCCAAAGTCCGGCAGCGCGTGCAGCCACGGGCTGTTCACCTTATCGATGACCTGCACCAGAAAGAACGGATCTTCACTCACAGGATTGTCATTCTCAAGATGCACCACGATGTTCCTTGAGGCTGCGTGCTCGACGACTTGCCGAAGGCTTTCCGCCAGCCGCTGGACGTCGGGATCTGTATCTTTGGCTCGCGGAATGTTGGTACGAACACTGGGGGATCCGATAGCCACCGCTACATCGATCCACTGCTTGCTATAGGCAATGGCCTTTTCACGTTCGGTGTGGTCAGCAGCGTACGGGCTGTGTTCGCCATCCACGGCGATATTGGCTACGCCCGCGTGAGCCTTCTCGACCGCCGTGCGAAATTCCGCCAGATATTTCGGATCCGTCGAGGAAAAGTGTCCGGTCCAAGGCTCGATCTTTTGGGCGTTGAACTTTTCTACGACGTGAGCTGCGAAGTCTTTCAGTTCGATGGTCGGATTGCCGCTCTTGTGATCCGATCCCGCGATGAACTCGCGAAACGGATAGGATGCCACCGCAACCCGTTGCCGCGGCTTGGAAGGAAACTTGACGGAAGGTTGATTGCCGCTTTCTGCGGCGCGTGATAAGGTCGGCAGCAGCCACGCTCCGGCAGTCGCGCTCGCGCACTGTCCCAGGAATCGTCTTCGAGTCGTCCCACTCAAACGGCGACAGTGTAACAGAATTAGTTTGGCTGGCGCATTGCCGCTCCGACTTCTGCTCGACTCCGCTCTTCGACAAGTCGGACGCGCGCCTCCGCCTGGAGTAGACAACCTCTCTCTGATCAGGCCTTGACTTTACCCGCCGGTAGCTGGAATCCGATCCGGCTGCGAGGAACGTCTTCAGGAATCATAAGCACCCGGATAGCCTCAATGAGTTCCTGAATGGCGGAATCATGCGAGTCAAGTCGGTTCTCCAGTTCGTCGATCTTTGCAGCCAGACTCCTGTTGGCGGCGAGCATTTCGCGCAGTCGCACGAAGGCACGTACTACGAAGACGCTCATCTGCACGGCACGCGAGGAATTTAGCACCGTCGCTGCCATGATCGCGCCGTGCTCGGTGAAGGCGTACGGTGGATATCGCCGTCCGCCGCTCCCCTTTTTTGAGGTCACAAATTGTGACCTCAAAAACTTGTGTTCCTTGGCCGTGAGTTGGAACATGAAGTCGGAAGGGAACCTTTCCTGGTTGCGCTTAATCTGCTGGTTAAGATGCTTGACCGCCACGCCGTATAGCTCAGCCAGGTCAGCGTCAAGGATGACCCTGTGACGACGCAGGAACAAGATTCGCGACTCGACGGAAAAGACAGATCCTCGACGCTTTGGCATAGAGAGCAGTTTTGCCTTTTTTGGTTTCTTCACTTTGAGGTCACAAATTGTGACCTCAACATCATAATCTGAAGCAAGATCGGATTTTCAATTTGTAACCGCAGATATTCGCCCAATCTCCCATTTGGAAAAAAGATTGGGATTACAGGAGATCGTGTATTCGCGAAGACCTGTGCAACCTCAACCCGAATCTTCCGTTGAAGTCTGGGCGTATGGCTGCTGAGAGCGGTTGTCTATAGCGGGGATCCGCTCGGCAATACCGATTTAAGTAATGCTGACTTCAGTATAAGTTCCGTAAACTTGCCGCAAGGCCTCGCAAACTTCTCCCACGGTGGCGTAGGCGCGGACGGCGCCTACGATGTACGGCATGGTGTTGGCGGACGAAATGTTCCCATTCGAACCGGACGCACCAGCAGCCCCGGCTCTTGGTTCCTGGGCAGCAGCTTTCTTCAGCGCGTCCAGAGCCCGGCGAACCTCTTCATTGGATCGCCGTCCCCGCAGCGCCTTCAGCTTGGTCGATTGCTGGCGCGCGACGGTCTCGTCAATATAGAGAATATGCGGCGGTTCTTCTTCGATGGTGAACTCGTTGACGCCCACTGTGATTTTTTCCTTGGCCTCCGCCGCACGCTGGTATTGATACGAGGCCTCGGCAATCTCCTTCTGCGGATAGCCGCGCTCGATGGCCTTAACCATGCCCCCCATGGCGTCGAGGGTGCCGAAGTAGTCGAATGCACCCTTCTCCATTTGCAGCGTAAGGTTTTCGACAAAGTAAGATCCGCCCAGCGGATCCACTGTATGGGTTACGCCAGATTCATAAGCAATGATTTGTTGCGTGCGCAGTGCGATACGCGCAGCTTCTTCTGTAGGCAACGCCAGAGCCTCATCGTAGGAATCTGTATGCAGCGATTGCGTTCCGCCTAGCACGGCTGCTAGGGCCTGCAACGCCACGCGCGCAATATTGTTCATGGGTTGCTGTGCCGGCAGCGAAACCCCCGCAGTCTGAGTGTGGAAGCGCATCAGCCAGGTGCGCTGGTTCTTCGCGCCGAAGCGGTCTTTCATCACTTGCCCCCAAATCTTCCGGGCGGCGCGATATTTGGCGATCTCTTCAAAGAAATCGTTGTGCGCGTTAAAGAAAAAGCTTAGGCGGGGACCGAAGTCGTCCACGTCGAGACCGCGGCGACGGGCCCATTCGAGATACTCCACGCCGTCATACAAAGTGAAGGCTAGTTCCTGCAATGCGGTCGAGCCAGCCTCGCGGATGTGGTATCCGCTAATGGAAATGGTGTTGAACCGGGGCGTAAACTTCGAGCCGAACTCGAACGTGTCGATCACCAGCCGCATCGAAGGCGCGGGCGGATAGATATATTCCTTCTGCGCGATGTACTCCTTGAGAATGTCATTCTGGATAGTGCCCGAAATTTTCTTCCAGTCCGCGCCCTGCTTTTCCGCCACCACCAGATACATGGCCCATAGCACTGACGCGGGTGAGTTAATCGTCATCGACACCGTTGTTTTCTCCAGATCGATCCCAGCGAAGAGAATTTCCATGTCCTCGAGCGAATCAATCGCCACGCCGCACTTCCCCACCTCACCCTCGCTGGCCGGGTGGTCCGAGTCATAACCCATCAATGTGGGCAAGTCGAAGGCGACGGACAGCCCGCTGCCGCCGTGCTCGAGTAAGTATTTGTAGCGTTGGTTGGTCTCTTCCGGTGACGCAAAGCCGGAAAACTGGCGCATGGTGAAAAGCTTGCCGCGATATCCGGTAGCATGAATGCCGCGCGTATACGGCGGCTCGCCGGGATAGCCAAGATACTTTTCCGCGCTCCAGTCTTCGGGAAGATCGGCTTCGGTGTAGAGACGGCGTATTGGAACTCCGGAAATGGTAGTAAAGCGAGCCTGGCCTTGCTCGTCGCGATTGATGCCGGTAGGAGCGCCAATCGGCTTCTCGGGAGCTTTCTCCAGAGTCGGGGCTAAAGTCTTCTCAGCCCATGCCTTCTCCGCGACGGAAGGGTGGCGTCCCTCTAAGACGTCGGCGATCGGCCTTTCAGCAACTTGGGGTTTCGACGATTTCTTTCCCGACATGCTCAAGCAACCTCAATCCTTTGATGATATGGGGACGGCGGCCGACGGGCAACATTGCACCTGGCACTGCAGCGACCGATTGGTCGGTCAACTCGCAACCTGCTTCGTCGTTGGGCCAAGACCTAGCAAGCTACGTCTCTAGGAAAAAAGCATCCGCAGTGAGGTCGCTTGCAACGTCACAGGAACCATTATGACTTTTCACCTGAGAGGCGTGAGAGTTCCCATGCTTTGGCGTATTTCCAGCACACGTAGACAGCATGGTGAAGGTGCAGCAACAGGCCTTCGCGGCCATCCAAGAATCCGAGACGAAAGAAGTAGTTGTAAATAAACGTCGCCATGGGACGCAGCACGATGTTGCGCACGCTGAAACGGACCTTGCCTTTTGCTACCACCATTGCAGCGCCCAGGGACGAGTAGCGGTTCATGTGGTCGATGTAGTCGGAGAGCGTCGGGTAGGAGTGGTGAATAAGCGCGCCGCGCAGACGTCGTGGCGTGGCCGTGATTCCGGCTCCAAGCGATGGTTGAAGCTCCAATGTTTCGTGAACCAGAGTTTCCTTGAACCTCGCCGTGCCCCGCTGGAATAGCCTTAGCTTGCGATCCGGCCAGAAGCCTCCATGCTTGATCCGCCGCCTGAGAAAGTAATTGCTACGTGATATCCAAAAGCCGTTCACAGAAAGCGGCGCGAGATGTCCGTCTGGTGTCTTCTGCGCGACCTTATAAATAGCGGGCTGCGCTCGCACCGTACGCTCAATCTCGTCGGCGAGCTCACTACTAACCTCCTCGTCTGCGTCGAGGGAGAGAATGTACTCGCCCGTAGCTTTATCAATAGCCGAGTTTTTCTGTCCGGCATAGCCCTTCCATTCCTCAACGTAAACCTTTGCCCCCAACGACTTCGCGATCTCCACGGTGCGGTCGGTCGAGCCCGAGTCGACGACGATGATTTCCCCTTTGCCCTGGCAAACCAGCGGCATCACGCTTTCGAGCGCACGGCCGATGTTGACTTCTTCGTTGTAAGTGATGATGACGACCGAGAGGGTCACCGGGAGAGGATACCTTGCCGACCAACGGAATGGGAACTTGGCATGGAGTTCAAGCTCAGCGGCGTTCCATGCCCGGTTTTTGCGACTGCCCGCTGGTGGTTACATCTGTCCCCCGGGCTGGGCGGGCGCTGCCTGAGGTTGCCCCGGCTGCTGAGGCGCTGCGGGCTGCATATCCTGGCGGGGCGCTACGTAAGGCACGCTCGGTAGCTTGGTGACCTGGCCGCGGCTGGCGTCGGCGACATCGATGCCGGAACGCTCCAACAACGATCCGGTGGCACGGTCGAGCTCGATGCGTGATTTCTCATAGGCGGCCTTGGCTGAAACCAGATTTGATTCGGTGCTGGTCAAAACCGAAGCCTGCTGCAACACCGCGGTTTGCGTCGACAAGCCAACTTTGAGCTTCTCTTGCTCAGAGTTGAGACTCTCTCTTGCGAACTCAGCCGCAGACTGGGCGGCCTGGACAGCAGCGCGATTCTGCTTCACATCGAACTGCGCGTTCCGCACTTCAATGCGAACCTGGTTTTCGAGCTGGTGCTGGCGCACCTGAGCCTGCCGATACTCCAGCTGGGCGCGCACCTGGTTGGCCTGCGCCTGGCGGTTGCGCAACGGTATATTCAGGGTCAGACCGACGCCCTTATCGGGAGCAGTTCCGTTAACCAGTTGCTGCAGAGTGCTAGGGTAAGTGACCGGACCTCCATTGACGAAAGGAGGTGCCGCGTTCTTGGGATTAAAGCAATCTGAGAGAATGGTGCTGGAGCATGTGGGGCGAGCCACATCCCCACCCACGCCAGATCCGCCGTAGTAAGCAAAAGCATCGAGCGTGGGCAGCATGGCATTACGCACCGTCTTGTTGTTCAGGTTGCGAGTATCCAGATCAATGCTGGACTCTGCCAATTCTGCACGTTGATGGAGCGCTTCAGCAATCAATTCCAGCGTCGAAGTGGCCGGTTCCTGTTGCGGTATCAGCATCGTGGAGGTCGGAATTACGTCCGCGCCCGCCAATACGGGATCTTCGATGCTGCGGCTAAGCGCATTTTTCATCAGCAATTGCTGCAGTTCCAGGTTGTTCTGGGCCACGATCAGGTTCTGCTGGTCGGTGGCGACGGTGCTTTGCGCGCTCACCACTTGGATAGGAGGAACGGTGCCCACCTGTGCCTGGGTTTGAGTGTCGGTGTAGGCCTTCTGCGCGTAGGCCAGAGCCTCCTCCTGCACCTTCACGTTTTCGTAGGCGTAAACCAGATCCCAGTACATGTTTTCGATCTGATCGACAGTAGTGATCACCTGCAGCCGGAAGGCCACGTCGGAGATCTTGCGATTGTTCTGGGCTATGCGAATGAATCGTGTGTTGGGAAGAAATCCGAAGCCTTGCAGCAAGTTCTGGGTCAGCCTGAACTGGAAGTTGGCACTCAGGCCGGGACTCAACAGCGTTGTTGGATTGTTGGTAGTGACATGCGTGTTGTTGAATCCCGCGTTTAGCGTTGCGCCCCATTGGAAACCCTGGGTGTAACCGAAGTCAGCTGTGTAAGTATTTTGCGCTACGATGGGTACGGGACTGAAAATGCTCGTCGACTCCGTATTGTTCTTGTCTAATTGCAGGGTGCCGGTCAAGGCAGGATCAAAGCTCAGGATGGGCGAGCCGATACCTAGCGTAGAGCTGACCAAGCCGTTCGTGCCGGTTCCCGCGCCACCCGGGGCCACCGTCGTGCCTCCAGTGCCGGATCCCACGGTTCCACCGAGCCCTCCCACTCCGCCTCCGGGCGTATTCTGCACGACGCCCGTATTCACGCCGAGAATATTCGCTCCTGACTTTGCGCGGAGGATATCGGCGTCGGCGATATTGAGGTTGTAGCGGGCAATCTCCAGATCGAGATTGTTTTCAAGGGCCAGCGCGATGGCATCGTCGATGGAGAGATAAATCTTGCCATCTTGTAGCAGCGAATCGAGGCGCGCAGAGTTGCTCAGACTCACTTCAGCCAGAGGCCGCGGCCGGTAGGGCTGTAACAGGTGGGGGAACGCCGAGCGCGGCTTGGAGTAATCCACAAGGTGGACCTGCTGTGGCAGTGCGGTTTTCTGCTCCGGCTGGGGTGCGGAAGAAACTGCCGGGGAAGAAGTTTGCGGCGAAGCCTTCTGAGCCACTCCGCAGAGCGATAGCGCGCACGTCAACAGGGCGCACGCCACGATCCATTGGGTTGAATGCGCGGCGGCAGAGGTCAGACGGGGCAAAGACATGGCGAGGTCTCCTTGCATGAGAACGATATTTCTTTCTTTAAGTTAACAGAGCGTTGCAATCCGAAATTTTGATGCCAGGGATGGGAGGAAGGCGTCACTCGATTCCATCTTGGGGCAAGGGGAGTGGGTGAAAAGAGAATGGATTTGTAAAGAATTGTTGCGGAAGATATCGAGGGAGCGCGGTCTTAATTAACGCGCTCCCTCGTTCCCTGGTTGATCCGGTTCAGGGCGCCGCAGCGGATTACCGGGACGCTACGGTTGCGACTGCGACGGCGGAGTCGATGGTTCCGGCGACGACGGTTGCGACGGCGTCGTCGTTGGAAGGTCTTTTCGCGGCGCCACGTAGGGCACCTTGGGCAGGCGCGTCACTTGGCCGCGGGCGGCATCCTCAATACTGATGCCATAGTGATCCAGAAGTTGACCGGTGGCACGGTCCAGCTCCACTTTCGATTTTTCGTAGGCGACCATCGCGTTCACCAGCGTCGACTCCGCTGTGGCCAGCTGGCTCTGATTTTGCAAGACCAGCGTGGTGGTCGACGTGCCGAACTGATACTTCTTCTGCTCCGCGTCCAGCGACTGCCGCCCCAGCTCCACCGCGGCTCTGGCCGAATCCACACTGGCGCGGTTTTGCTGGACGGCGAATTGCGCGTTGCGGACTTCGACGGTGACTTGATTCTCAATCTGCTGCAGACGTAACTGCGCTTGGCGAAATTCCAACTCGGAGCGGATCTGCACCGCCTGCGCGGCCCGATTGCGCAGCGGAATGTTGAGCTGCAGGCCAATGCCTTTGTCGGGAGCGGTAGAGTTTACCAACTGGTTCACGGTTGAGCCATAGCCGGTGGTTGGTACGATGGGACTCTGGCTTAGCGTCGGATCCGGATTAGCAGTGGCGCAGAACGGTTGGGATGGGCTCGCACAAAGAGCAGCCGGGTTCTGCGCGCCGCCTAGCCCCGATCCCCCGTAATAGGCGAAAAGATCTAGGGTCGGTAACAGCGAGCTCCGCACCGCCTTGTTGCTTAATTCGCGGCTGTTCAAATCTATCCGCGACTCGACCAATTCCGGCCGATGGCGGAGCGATTCGTTGATCAGATCTTCAGCGGGAACGACAGGCTCCTGCGCCGGGACGTCCATCGTCGACGTGGGAATCACCTCCGCAGTAGCCAGCGTCGGATCTTTCAATGTGCGGCTGATCGCATTTTTCATGAGCAACTGCTGCAATTGGAGATTTGTCTGCGCCGTGGTCACTGCCTGTTGATCGGTGGCTACCGTGCTTTGTGCGCGCACCACTTCAATCGGAGCCAGGCTCCCAATCTCGACCTGCTTTTTTGTGTCAGAAAGCGTCTTTTGCGCAAAGGCGAGCGACTCGTTTTGCACGCGCACATTCTCGTATGCAAATACCAGATCCCAGTAGATGTTCTCGATCTGATCAACGGAATCGGTTACTTGCAAGCGGAATGCGACATCAGAAAGTTCACGATTGTTCTTTGCGATCCGGATAAATCGCTGGTTGGGAGCGAAACCCAGGCCTTGCAAGAGATGCTGGGTAACCGTAGCCTTGAAATTAGAGTTGAGCTGGGGGCTCAGGCTGGTGAAGATGCTGTTGGTGGTGGCACGTGTGTTGTTGAAGCCCACGGAAAGATTGGTGCCCCACTGGAAAGCCTGGTTGTACGCGAAATCAACCGTGCCGGTATTTTGCATAAACAACGGCACGGAGAACGAACTGCTTGACTTTTGACTGAAGTGGTCTTCCTGAAGCGTGCCGGTAAGAACCGGATCGAAGCTGCCAATCTGCGGTCCGAAGCCAAGTGTCGAACTGACCAATCCATTGGTGCCGGCGCCCAGACCTCCCGCTCCCAGGCTGGTGCCGCCGGTGGCTGCGCCCGACTGCGCTCCGATTCCCCCCACGCCACCGCCCGGTGTGTTGAGCACCAAACCGAGGGGCGTGCCGAGGATACCGGCTCCCGCCCTGGCGCGCAGGATGTCGGTATCGGCAATATTCAGCGTGTAGCGCGCAATGGCAATGTCGAGGTTGTTCTCGAGCGCCAGAGCGATGGCGTCGTCGAGCGAAAGATAGAGCTTGCCCTCGTGCAGAAATTGGTCGATTCGCCCCGTATTGCTCAAATTCGGCGGTGGCAGATGCCTAGACTGGTAAGGAGCAATCGGATTCGGAAAGTGTGATACCGGTTTGGTATAGTTCAGCGTTCCCACGCGCTGTGTCTCTGCTGCAGCCGACGTTTGAGGGGTCGGAGCGGAGGGAACGTCTTGTCCCCAGCATGAGAGTGCTAAACTTCCGCAAAAAATCAAGCGCGTGGCAAGCTGCAGGGTCGAAGCTAAACGAGGCAATAGCATCTACTTGTCTCCGTTCATAAGAGCTTGTAGCTAAAAGACTTCGTTTTTACCTGGGACAGCCGGACTCATTAGAAAACAGTCCGGGAATTCCTTCCGGTTCATGCCTTGATACGCATACAGCGTGCTGAAGGTTCCTGTAAGTAGCGGTTCCTTCTCGCCAACCACTTGCGCCGCTCTAAGGATGTGATAGTCCAAATTCGAAGAACTTGCATGTCACACTGCCAAATCCCGAGAAGTGAACTAGTATATCGGACGCGCTCAGAACCTCTGGCGGAGACAAACCGCGCTGGTGACGGATCGACTCCAGAACAAGCGCCACGGTCAACAAGGACCTGCATCGCGTTGCCGGTTGTAATCCGGGTTGGCACACGAAAACACTTAGATGAACCGATGTCGTGGCAGGACTCGAAAGATCGCAACATGCGCCATCTAAAACTGATCATTTCTTATGACGGGGCTGATTTCTCAGGATGGCAAGTGCAGCCCGATGCGCTGACTGTGCAGGGCACACTAGCCTCAGCCATTGGACGCATCACCGGAGAAAAGGTATTACCCCAAGGGTCGGGCCGGACCGACGCAGGGGTGCACGCGCTGGCCCAGGTATTGACGTTTGCAACCGAGTCTTCCGTTCCCACCGCAAATTTCTTGACCGCGTTGAACGATATCTTACCGCCCACGGTGCGCGTGTTGGAGGCGGACGAGGCGCCAGCGGATTTTCACGCGCGCAAGTCGGCCCGCGCCAAGACGTACCGCTATCGGATATACCGCCAGTCAATCTGTCCGCCGTTTTTGGCGCGGTATGTGTGGCACTATCCCTATCGTCTGAATGAAGAAGCCATGGGACAGGCTGCGACCATCGTAATCGGAGAGCATGACTTCACTTCGTTCGCGGCCGTCGATCCCGAGCGCGGCCGCGAGGATCAGCCGGCTTCGAGTGTGCGGCGAATTTTTTCTTCGACGTGGGAGCGCCAGGATGAAGAGCTGGTCTATACCGTGCGCGGCTCCGGGTTCCTGCACCACATGGTGAGAAATCTGGTTGGGACATTCATTCTGGTCGGAAAGGGAACGTTCGAGGTCGGAGACATCGCGCGCATTCTGAAGGCCCGCCACCGATCAGCCGCGGGAGCGACGGCGCCAGCCGGCGGACTCTATCTGGTCAGTGTGGAGTATTAGCACGAACCGCGTTGAAAACGGCTTGTGAGGATCAAAACTGGAAGACGAGGACTGACCTTGTTGGCGGTGCCGCAGTGATGGGCTCGTCCTACGAAGTCTGGTTGCGGACTGCGGCGTTGGCCAAGCCGTTGGCCTCGGCGTTATTCTCGCGGCGGACATGGGAGATGGAGAATTTGATGGAGCGAGCCAACTTGCGGCAAATAAAATTGAGGGAATAGAGGCGAGCGCTGCGGCACCTATACTGGCCTTTCATCTGCCTCACCACGACCTCGGAATCGGAGTAGACGTGCAGCGTCCTGGCCTTCAAAGCCAATGCGCATTGCAGAGCTTCGAGCAGAGCAACGTATTCGGCGACATTGTTGTCCTGATGGCCGATCCACTTAGCGATTCGGATTTCGCCGTTGTCGGAACCGTCGATAATCACCCCAATACCGGACGGCCCTGGATTCCCCAGGGAGCCGCCGTCCACGTAGGCCACCAAATCTGGCATCAGGGTTCGTGTCTGTCTACAACATGCGCCCACAGGCTTTCTGTCGTCAAGATTATTATTTGATTCCCTCTCAACCGTCGTTCAATCGCTACAGGGCTGTGTAAGCATTTGTGGAAAAATAAGGCAAATTGGAAATGTACTCTGTGAAGTGGCAGTGGCAGAATGAGTTACGTTTTTCACGATGTAGGTTATCGCGTCCCGCAATTGCACCAAAAAATGTCGTTGACATCTTTGCCTCAGATGTTTAGGGTTGCACGCGTCGATGGCTGAAAGGGTTGGCTAAATAATACTTTGCCAGTCCGAAGTAGGCTGAGTGATCAGCTCGGCGGGGTGACCCGTGGAGCAGCCAGACCTGAAAAAACCGACGGCTCTGCGAGGAGCAGTTGGGGTTTGGGACTGCGAAAGCAGTGATCGCATCAAGGGGCTGTGACGGTACATGCATCCACGCTGTTGGCTCCCTCGCAAGAGCTGACAGTTAGAGCATAACCAAAGTCACGGCCCTTTCTATTTATTGCCCAATCCCCTCCCGGTTCCTTACGCACAGTCGCTTCCGTGAAGCGAAGCACGCCCCTCGAATCCTCTGGCATAATGCCAGAATGGGTTTAAGCCGCGGGGGAGTAATTCCATCGACCAACGCTCAATCCTGCAGGTTTTGCCGATTTCGACCGCAAAGCGAATAACCTATCGCCAGGAGAAAACAATGATCGCTCGGACGAGCAAAATTGCATTCTGTGCATGGTTGGTTCTCGCTGGAACTTTCTCCGCGCTTGCACAAACTTATACGATCACTGAGATCGGTGTGTTGAAGGGAGATAACGAGAGCAGCGGTTTTTGGCTCAACTCCGCCGGACAAGTCGTGGGTTGCTCCGATACCGCGACTCCGTATGGTTATCCCTGTACAGGCCTCACAGCGGGGCAGCATGCCTTTCTTTGGAGCAAAAGCGCCGGCATGAAAGACCTGGGAACAATGTCGGGCGGCACGATCAGTGGAGCGACTGGCATCAACGATGTCGGAGAGGTTGTGGGTTGCTCTAATGTCAAAGGAAAGCCGGCGTCCGACTTTTTTGCTTTTCTCTGGACCCCCACCGGAGGCATGACCAATCTGGGAACCTTGTCCGGGGGGAACTCGAGTTGTGCATTCGAAATAAATTCCGCTGGCGTAATCGCCGGGGATTCCTTCATTAGCAACGGATATGTCAATGCAGTGAGCTGGACGAACAATAAAATTAGGAATTTAGGTGCTCTGCCGAAAAGCATTTTTACTGCGGCCTTCGACATCAACGACAACAACCAGATTGTTGGCCAGACCACTTTCACCAACGGTCCCCCCTTGCAATCGCACGCCTTCGAATGGTCTGCCGCCCTGGGCATGAAAGATCTCGGAACTCTTGCAGGGGGGACGACAAGCATGGCCTATGCGATCAATTCCTCAGGCGTGATGGTGGGCCAGTCCAATGCGGGTGGCTTTCCGAATGCATGGCACGCCGTAATGTGGAACCCGGCACGGAAAATACAGGACCTCGGAACCCTGTCCGGTGGTGCCTACAGCGTGGCTTTTGGCATCAACGATTCCGATGAGGTGGTGGGCTACGGCAACATTTCCAATCACGCACCGCACGCTTTTTTGTGGACCCAGGCGGCCGGAATGCGGGACCTGAATTCCCTGATCCCGGCGAACTCCGGGTGGGTGTTGATCAATGCGAACGCAATTAACAGGCTCGGACAGATAACAGGTTACGGTACGTTCAATGGACATAATCACGGGTTCCTGTTATCCCCGAAATGAGAGCCCCGAGTTCAAGGGGTTGGGGAGTTGCGATTACAGCAGGCCTGTCAGGAATTCCGCAGTCAGGAGAGGATTCGGAAGAGAATCTGATTACGGTTCTGCTCTGCTTGTCACGCTTCACTCCATCCCCAGTAGAGTCCTTGCCCGGCGCCGTCCAAAATGCTGTCTACTGCCGGTTAGTAGCAGACAGACAACCCCGACTTGAATCTATTCGTGGTTGCGCAGACCTCGAACCCGCACTACTCCCCGGGTCCCTGCAAGCGTGATCGGCAGAGCGGGGGATGTGATCGTGCTCAACCGGGCTGCGATTGGGAATCAGCGCGGCATTCCAAAAGAAAGTCGCCGAGGCAGATATTTCTGCTGACAAGATCTAGTTCTGCTATCGAGTCCCTAGAATGAAACTTCCATGCACGTTGGGCTTGGACAAGTACTTGCCGAACCAATGCCGATGTTAATTCTGGCATTCGGGGTTTGTGAGCGTGCGAGTCTACCACGATGGAATGGGTTCCCTGCGGTGTTGGCCGTTCTCGGAAGGCCCAGCAGATGAAAGATGAGATCGATGGAGGGGAACAAACGGGCAACGGATTCGCATGCAACGGATGCGACGACACCATCCTCGGCATCGACCCCGAGCCGCCTTACTGTCCACCAGTCGCCCATTGTGTCTAATCATCTGAAATCAGCCGCAGCACCTGTTCGTCGGACAGGCCCTCGATTTCCGCGAGTATTCTTGCCTGAATCACCGAACGTAATTGACCAATCGTGGATCCCTCAAAGAAGTCTCCCAAGGTGAAGGGTATCTGATACAAGGAGCGGATTCTGGAAACGATCTCGGCAAGGCGAGAAGGGAGTGCCCGCCTAAATCGATGAAATTATCGTCAATGCCAATTCGCTCTAGGCCGAATACACTGCTCCATATCTTGATCTTGAGGAGCGCCGCCTGCACGGTATTGCTGTCAGACTCATCCTTGTCTCTTGCAAAAACATACACCTATGTTGCTTGATGCAGTTTGATGCCTCTAGAAGTACCCGGCAATCAGACCTTTCACCGGACTGCTACCGCTAGTGCTGCGGCGTATCCCTGCCCAACAGAAAGGTCGCACAAGGTCCATCGTCCGGCTTCGGTGGGGTCTGGTCTCGTCCCGACCAACGCTGCAGGTTGATCCTCCTCGAGCGACACGTCGAAAGCGTGCAAGGGGAGGGATAGGCCTTCGCCCTTCGCCTTGATGTAGGCTTCTTTATGGGTCCAGCAACGAAAAAACGCTCGTTGCAACTCGTCACCTGAAAGTTTTTCCAGGAAGCGGTGTTCCCGCACTGAGAAAAACCGCTTGGCTAATTTTTGGGCGTCAGGTTGGGGACGGATCTTTTCCGCGTCAACCCCGATCTCTCGGTCCCTGACCACCGCCAATACGGCCAAGCCTTCGGTGTGTGAAACGTTGAATCGCAGATCGGGCGGACCGTTCTTCAAAGCCGGCTTTCCCTGGGCTGAGTAATCAAATGACAGGCTTCCCGCCGACTGTGCTGTATACGACGCAAGCACCATGCGCAGGACCGCGCGGGTCGAAATGAATTCATTCCGGTGCCGGTCAAAACGGTAGCGTTCGGCCCGCTCCAGTTCGTCTGGCGAGAGCACTTTCCGAAAATCTGCAACTTCCAGCGCAGAAACATCCAGCGGCCAGTGCCAGACTCGCACCACACCGGGAATGTTTGGAACAGCGCGGTCTCCCGCGAAGCCATCCCACTTATGAATCTCAATCTGCAAGTCGGGGGTCATGTCCAGCGAGCAACAAGTCTACACCCCAGCTTTCACCAAAGCCGTCCGCATTCCGACTGACACGCTACTCCGCACTGAGGGCTGGCAATAATCGCGGCAACCACAAAATCGCGGCACCCACCTTCCGCCCTCAGCGGGAGCTGATATATAATTATGGTAGATTTGCTCAAGGGTGAGAACCTGGCTCGTGGTCCTTGGCTGGGAGTCAGTCTCGTTCTTACACTTCGTTTTTCCTCTGGACTACGCTTATAGATGGGGATGCTGGGGTCTCCTTGGCCGCCCGATTTGCAATCAGCTCAATCGTGTAAATTGTTCAGCATTTCACTGTAGGGCGGGGAATTTTCGCCTAGGGTGTTTACCCGAGGCTTGGCTTCCCAACCTGCATTTACGAGGGCGAGGGGGGGAAACTCTGAACTCCGTGCCGCCGCGGCGCCCGATTGTATTTAGCGACCGGACGACGGGCTTTTGGAGTCGGGGTCTGCTGTTTTACGTAGATTTGAAGGCTCCCAGCGGCTTTCGGCAGCAGAATGAGGCATTCGCGGGCTCCGACTCGGGCAGTCGGTTCGTTTTCGGAAGCAAAGTCAGTGCGTGCAGATACCTGTGGAAATGGTTGTTCTATCGCCACAGCTATTTTCGTCTCAAAATGGCATTGTGGATGCTATGAAATTCGGAACGTGCCGCTGCCGCATGCGGTTAGGCGGGAACCAATCCAAAGGAGGTACCGATGAGGGAACAGCCCGTTCGGCTGGGTCCGCGCGAACAGCAAATTGTTGAATTGCTTTTGCAAGGATGTGACAACGCCGAAATCGCGCAGCAGTTGAAGATGGCGCGTCGAACCGTGAAGGCACACTTCAATCGGTTGTTCCTGCGTTTCGGAATCACCGGCGGAATCAAGCGAGTGAAACTCGCGACCCTACTATATCGGAGGCAATTATGTTCGCAAACGAACGTTACGGAACACGCACCCCAAATGAACGTGAACGCAGAGTCATCCAGCTTGTCGCACAAGGCTTAAAAAACAAGGAAGTGGCGGACGAGATCGGGACTACCGAACACGTGGTGAAAAACTATTTACGCGTGATTTACGATAAGCTGGGTCTCTGGAACCGGGTTGAACTCGCCCTCTGGTATGAATCCCGTAGGAATCCAGCGGCGTTCGGGGCATCGGCATCTTGAGGGGACTCAGTGCTGGTGCTGGTCTTGGCCCCGCATGGTCATGAATTCGGGGGATCCAGTGTGCCAATCACTGGCAATCGAAGGCCTGCAGGTTGCGAAGTCGTTCACCGGCCCCTGCCTTGCCCTTGCGTGCGGCCGCATCTAACAGCAGACGGGCTTGGTCGCAACTTTTTGCAACACCGTCCCCGCGGAGATAGAAGTCAGAAAGCAAAAGCGTCGCAGTCGCATTCTGTTTGCCGACGGATCTCCACAACCACCTTACGGCCTCAGTGCTGTCGCGGGGCGCGCCCTGTCTGCCGTTGAGGTAGCCTTGTGCCACGGCCAATTCGTCAGAGCCGTCGCCTCCCGTCCCGGGGACTGCAGTATCTCCCGCAACCGGTGCGCGGTTCGCTGCTAGCAGCGGCGCAGCGGGAGATTGCCGCGGAGGAGCCACGGCCCGATTTGCAAGTTGAGCCCTCGCCGCAGTGACTGGCGCGCTCTTAGCCGGAGGGGCCTTCGTGCCACTTACCTTTGCTGCCGCTGGAGACTGCGGTGCTGGCGCTGCGGCCCGATTTGCAAGTTGATGCGGCGTCGACGGGACCGGCGGGCTTTCAGGTGGAGGAGCTTTCACACCGCTTACCTCTGCTGCGCTTGATGCCGTTGGCTGTGTCGACGGTGGCAACGCGGGAAGTGACCCCGGATGGTGAACTCCTTGCGCGGTTCCGTCTGATGAGACTGCGTTATTCCGCCAAGCTACGAAGACCAGCAGGCCGATCAGTACCGCGAGCGCAGCTCCAAGGTAAAGCCGGTATCGATAGTGAACCGGCTCATACTCCGGAATAAAACGGAGGGCGTCCCCCGCCACAGGACGAAAGTCTTCCTCATCATCGCTAGCGCTAAGGCTAGGGTTAAGGCGAGGGCGAAGGATTGACGACGCGTACGGGGCAAAAGGCGCTTCTTGCGATGAGCCGTCAGCAGTCTGCAACGCCCATGCCGGCGACACCGATGATGGCAACTGAGTTCGGTCCAGCAGCACCGCACCACAGCTCCCACAATACTTTTGAGACGCTGGACTTTCTTCTCCGCACTGTCGGCAAACAACGGACAGCGGCGCCACCTCTGACGATGAGCACGATTCCATTACTGGATCGGGAGTTTCCCCCGGTTCGCTGTTTTCAGTTGTTGCTCTTTCGGCCTTGGAATCTGCGGCCAGCTCGCGCAGCAATTCCTGCACCGCTTCCTGCCGCTTCTCAGGAGGAGTAGTGAAATAGACTTCCGCCCACCTACCCATGTGCTGGCCTAATAAAGGGTTTGACAGAGGATTTAAATTAGGGTCAGGAAACGTCCCGGAATCGAGCTTGTCCATGGCGTCTGGCAACAATGTTCTCCCCTGAGCGGGCGCTAACTAAGATTCCACTCCGGAGGGCGAAGGTTGTCAAATCAAGAGCGCGAATTTTCGTCAGCTGGGAGAAAGCCTGCGTTTTCAATCACATGCCTTACGGTATGCGGGTTCGAACTGATCGAGTTGCGCGCTGCGCTGGCTGGTAAGCCTTCCCTTTTCCGTCTTGCCGTACAAATCAGAGCCGGGGCAGTAGTAAAGAGCAGTGTGCAAATCTACCCAGACCTGCGTGTCGGGATTGCCCTTGTATTCTTGCTGCTCCGGCGCTTCCGCCAGTCCCAGGCTTACCAACAACTTTTCGAACATCGAAAGATCGGCGTCAGGGGCGGGTTTGCGGCGATGGGTAGCGCCGGGGATCGCAGACGGACCCACAGCGCTAGTAGCGCCAACGGAGTTGTTCGACCACAGTCCCCATCGAATGACGACGCCAATAAGAATCACAGCGACAGCGAGATAGAAGTCTCCGCGGCGCGAATTCCAGAACTGCCCCACCGCGCTCTGTGGGCGCGATCGAGGGAGCGCCTCGAGAGCCTCCCTCGCTCTAGCCGCAGAATTCCAGGTGATGTCCTCCCGCGATTTTGCGAGTGCCGTTTTCTCCTGAGGAATTTGTACTTCGTGCGGCGACTGCAATTCGTCGCAGTCGGAAACAATGCAGTCGGTGTCATTGTCCGCAAGGACTGAGAATGGCGCCGCAGCCGCAGGCACAATTTCTTTTTGGGGTTCTGCTCCCGTGGTGCCAAGTTCCCCAGGGTCGGGGAAGCCGACGAGTTCAGAGCCCGCCCTGTTCTTATGCACATCGAGACCGGCGCTGTCCTCGCCATGAACGGAATGACCGTTCGAAGATGCCGCCTTGGTTGCCTGTTGCATTTGCCGCAACGAGGCGACTTTGCTTTGCGGGCTCGATGGGTGACTCACGCCGGGGCGGCGAGAGCCACACTTGCCGCAGAACTGCTCCTCTCCCATCAATTCATGGCCGCACTTCCGGCAAACGGAAGCCTCCTGTACCTCTTTTGGGCTAGGGACACCCGTTCCGCTTGAGTTCCATAGCTTCACGGATGCTTGCTCTGGGGAAGCAGCCACATTCGGTTTCAGCTTCCCCAGTGCCTCCAGCACAGTGGCCGGTTCGACGGCCAAGGATTTCATTCGCGTCGGTTCGGAATCGCGGGCGAATACCTCGGTCACCACGCCAGCCATGAGTTGACAGCTGTGGACATCCTGCGAAGTGAAGCCCAGTGTTTCTGCGAAGTAAAGCTCGATCGCGCCGGTGACGCTGCCCTCGTGATATACCGGCACAGCGACAAGGGAATGAATTCCGCGCCCCCGGCATTCCTCCACATTGACCAGGAACTCCGAGTTGATGTCGGTGCAGCGAACCACGTGACCAGTGCGCAAGCATGCCGAACAAATCGCCTTATCGACAGTGACTTCGCTATCCAACCGTAAGGCGCATGGACCGCTCACGGCACGATATCGAACTTTTTCCCCGTCAAGTATCGCAATCGCGGCGCCGCTTGCGTTCGTGATCTTGACGATGCTCTCTGCTACCAACGCCATCGCCCTGTCGAATTCGAGATGACGCATCTGGATCTGGCGCTGAGTCTCTACAATCTGAGCGAGACTGAGCGTGTAATCGTCCTGGGAAGAGAGATCCCCAGTTTGTAGTTTTCCCGGCCGCGGGTGAGCAACGAATTCCGGCACTCTCAGCTGATCGGTTTCGGACTCCTGATCCTCGAGACCATCGCTGTGCTCTTGCAGCACAAAGGCCGCCTCAAGCAGTCTTTGAAGAGTCTGCTCGTCGAGAACTGGTTTCTCCTTCTGATCGGCCACGATTTGTTCTGCCATGTGTCGGCCCGGGCGACCGGCTCGGGACGGGACTTCAAGAGACCCGGGGGGATGGACCCTATTTTAGTGCAATTCCCGCGCCAAAACCGACCATCAAGTTCAGTTCTGAACGCAGATGCCGTCGGCGTAGGATGTCGTCCCTCCACCTTGAACTCGCCGAAGAACTGCAATTCCCTTAATATTCAATAGCTTAGAGAGGGAGTCCAATGACTCGAGATTGTATTATGCGGCTCCGGTCCGGTTTCGCGCAAAGCCATTTGCCACCGTGAACACTAGCTGCAAGAGACTGCACATATATCCCCAGAAATGCCCCGTGTGACGAAAATTGTCATTCAAGCCTTACAGAATAGTCGGCGGGCTGGAGCGACTCAGGTTGCAGACGCACGTTGGTGGGGATGCGTTTTTTCACCCAGGTAGAAATGCACAGCTGGAGTGATGATGAGTGAAAGCACCATCGAAATCAGAACCCCGCCGATGACCGCAATCGCTAGGGGCTGCAGCATTTGAGATCCCGCGCCGATGGCGAAGGCAAGGGGCAGCATGCCGGCGACGGTGGCCAAAGCGGTCATAACGATGGGGCGCAGACGTCGGCGCCCCGCCTGCAAGATAGCATCTCGAGGGCTGGCTCCGAGAGCGCGCATTCGCTGATCAGCGTCAAGCAGAAGAATGCCGTTCTTGGCTACGATGCCGATCACCATAATCATGCCCATGAAGGACGAAATATTGAAAGTCGTGCGCGTAATCAGAAGCGCGATAAAAACCCCCGATGTGGAAAGCAGCGCGGACGATAGAATCGCGACCGGCGCGGAGAACGTCCCAAACTCAAACATCAGCACAATGAAGAGCAGCAGTACCGCGAGGATCAGCACGATCACGAGATCGTGGAATGAGCGCTGCTGCTCCTGATAAGTTCCACCATACTCGACGCGGATGCTGGAAGGCAGATGCAAACCGCTGACTGTCTTTTGCACCGCAGCCATTCCACTGCCCAGATTGGTGCCCTCCAAACGGGCTGTAACCGCTACGTAACGTTGCAGATTCTGTCGCCGGATTTCGGTCTGGCCGGGGACTTCGATCATGGTGGAGAGCGCACCCAGCGTGGCGGTGTGGCCAGTGCTGCTTACCAGGAGCGTGTCGCGCATGGCCTCCAGAGTAGCCCGATTCTGGGCAGGAAAGCGCACTCTTAACGTGTACGGGCGATCGTTTGAGACCACAGGGGTGGGCGCCGGTTCTCCCTCGAGAATAGCGGCAGCATCTATGGCCACCTCTTCAGCCGTGAATCCCGCACGGGCAGCGACTCCCGGATCCACCTGGAATGTAACCGCCGGTCCGCTAACGGTATTCTCGATTCCATTGAGTACATCGACTACGCCTTTAATCTTTTGAATGGCCTCGCCAACCTTGGGCGCCCAGTCCTCGAGTTGCTTGGGATCCTGGGAAAATAGTTTGATCTGGATCGGCTCCGGCGCTGAGGTAAGATCGCCAATCATGTCCTGGAGATATTGTATGAAGTCGAGGTCAAGTTCGGGTTCCTGTCCCTTGATCTTAGCCCGCACCTCCGCCATGATCTCTTCCACGTCGCGGTCTCGCTTGGCTTTCAACTTCACCAGGACGTCGCCGGTATTGGCTTCGGTTACCGCAGCCAGTCCGAGCTGCAGGCCGGTGCGGCGCGAAGTGCTCTCCACTTCGGGAGTTTCGCGGAGTATCTGCTCCACGTGTCCCACGACGCGGTTCGTTTCTGTTAACGAGCTCCCTGCAGGCATGATGTAGTCGAGAACAAATCCGCCTTCATCCATGGCTGGAAGCAAGTCGGAGCCGGAGAAGTGGTAGCACAGGTAGGAGACGACAACCAGCGCGAGACTAAACAGCAGCAGGAAGCGCGGCCGCTCCAACGCCCGCCGTAACCATCGCTCATGGAAGTTGACGACCCGAAGGAAGAAGCCGCTGAGATGTTTCTCTTCGGCAGCCAGCAGACGCTGAATATTTTCGGCATCGGTTTGTTCCTCCGGCGCAACCGCAGGCCCATTTGGAGTTCCCATAGCCGGCTGTGTCCCGGGGGCGTTGAAATCGGATTCGTGATCGTCTTTGTCGTGTTTCCCCTTGATAAAGTATTGGCTCAAATTGGGCGTCCAGGTGACGGCTAGGGCGAGCGAGGTGAGCAGCGAGACGCTCATCGTAACCGCCAGAGCGCGGAAGAAGACGCCGGTTACGCCGGTGATAGCAACAAGGGGAATGAACACGACCACCGGCGTAATCGTTGAGCCAATCAACGGCACCGTGATTTCGCGCAGCGCGCTCTCAATGGCTTCGAGGCGGCCCTGTCCGGCAGCGCGATGCAGCACAATATTTTCCACCACCACAATCGCATCGTCGATCACCAAACCCACGGCGGCCGCCAATCCGCCCAGCGTCATCAGGTCGAAGGTCTCTCCCATGACCTTGAGAGCGATGAAAGTCACCATTACCGTGACCGGGATCACGAGACCAGCCACCAGCGATGTTCCCCAATCCCGCAGAAACACGACCAGAATGATGGAAGCAAGAATCAATCCCAGCAGGATGGCATCGCGCACGCTCTTGATCGATTCGTTCACAATCACCGACTGGTCATAGAACGGGCGAATGTCCACCCCCGGCGGGAGGGTCTGGCGAATATTTTCGACTTCTTTGTGAACCTCGTCGGCGACCTGGACCGTATTGCCGTCGGGCTGGCGATTAATGTTAAGCAGCACCGCGGGTTTGCCGTTGGCGGTTACGACCGTATACACGGGCTTAACATTCGGTGCGACCGTGGCCACGTCACCGATACGCACCAGAATGCCGCTGGAAGTGGTCTTAACGACGGTGTTGGCGATCTGTTCGGGAGTACGCACTTGCCCATTCACCAGCCCGAGAAATAGCTGGTGATTGCGTTCCAGCAAGCCCGGCGAATCCACCAGATTGGTGCGCCGAATGGCGTCGAGCATGTCGTTTACGGTCACGCTGGTGGTGAGCAGCTTCGCAGGATCAGGCGTTATCTGGAACTCGGGTTCCTGGCCGCCCTGCACGATTACGGTGGAGACACCGTCAAGCCGGTTCAGCCGCGGCTTCATCTCGTAGGTCGCCATCTCCCATAGCCTGGTTTGCGGCATGGTGTCCGACGTGATGCTGTATCCGATGATGGGAAAGCTGGCGAAGGTCATGCGGTGCGCTTCGATCCTCGCCGTATTGGGAAGCTCGGGCTGCACCCGCGAGATGGCGGCATTCACGTACTGCAAGGTCTGGAACATGTCCAGATCCCAGCGGAAGTAAAGATCAACCTCCGCCGACCCGCGGCTGGTAATGGAACGCACCTGCAATAGTCCGGGCACGCTGTTTACTGCTTCCTCGATGGGCCGGGTCACCGTGACCATCATCTGGTCGATGGGCATGACTCCGTTGTCCACGGCAATCAGTACACGAGGGAAGTTCGTCGAAGGGAACACCGACACCGGAATCGTGAAGGCGAGATACGCACCCAGGAGTGCCAGAGTGAGGATCAGGAAAATCATTGGCCGGGAATGCTTGGCCACCCAGTGATCGGATTTAGTGTGATTCACGCCCGTGCTCCGCAAGGATTATTTTTCATCTTTGTCCTCACTCGGAGCCTTGGCGCCCTCGCCCTTCGCGCCCTCAGCCGGGGCTTCGCTGGGCGCGGCCTCAACTTTGATCTTTGTGTTATCGGGCAGGCCGTAGGCGCCGCTTGCAACAACCCTGTCACTCTCGGTGACGCCGTCGACAATCTGCACATGGTCACCCTGGCGAATGCCGATCTTCACTGGTTTCAGGTGAGCTTTACCATCCGCGCCAGCCAGCATTACCGCAGGACTGCCATCCGGTGCGCTGATGACGGCAGCGGCGGGGACGACGAGGGCATCTTTGACTGTCCGAGCTGTGACCGAGAGTTGCACGCTGGTGCCCGGTTTCAGTTGGCTGTTGGGATTTTTCGCTTCCAGCCAGACTTCGACGGTAGTGCTGCTCGGATCGAGAGCCGGACTTACGACCGTGAGTTTGCCTTGGATTGGCTCATCGATGCCCGGCACCGTGAGTGTTCCCGTGTCTCCGACCTTCAGTTGAGCGGCATCGGCCTGCGGGATATGAGCTTTCGCGATGACCGAGGAAGTGTCCATCACGGTGATGAGTGGAGTTCCTGCTGCGGCCATCTCGCCGGGATATAACGGACGATCGGTCACGAAACCATCAATCGGGCTATGAATCTCCGAGTAACCAAGCTGGGCTTGGGCACCGAGATACTTCCCCTTGGCTGACTCCAACTGACCTGTGGCAGATTTCAACGCCTGCTGTTTACCTACAGCGTTGAGCGCTTCCAGATGCCGGGTGGCAATGGCGTATTGGTTCCGCGCCTGGGTGACGTCGACGGTCGACTGATCTAATTCCTTACGAGGCAAAGCCCCCTGCTGGAAGAGTTGCTGGCGGCTCTCATAGACTTTTTCCTGGGCGTCGAGAGCTTTCTTGGCTTGTTGGGCATCGGCTTCGGCTTTCTGAATTTCCTCGGGCAAGGTGGCAGCCGTGGTAGTCGTGTAGGCTGCCTCGGCTTGATCGTAGGCGCCTTTATTCTCCTGCGCTGCGGCGCTCAGGTCGCGGTTCTCCAGCACAGCGAGCAACTGTCCCTGATGAACTTTAGCGCCCCGTTTGACCAGGAATTTTTGTACCGGAGCGCTGATCTTGGGCACGATCGCAGCTTGCTGCCGGGCAAACAGAACCGCTTGTGCCGTAATGGTTTGTTCAATCGCCGTCTTTTCCACCGGCGCCACCTGGACGGAAACGGTTGGCTCGGTCTCGCCCTTGTTCCTGGAGCAGCCAACGTTAAGCAGGAGTCCCGCAGCCGAGGCAGCTGTCGCTAGCTCCCGTAGAGCGCGGCGCAGGGCAGCCCAGTTGCCCGCGGAACTTGAGAAGACGGCTCGTTGAGTATGGTTCATCCGGCTAGAAGGTTCCTGTCAGAGTTTGCAAATTTGCAACCGCCACGCGGAATCGCGCTTGGCCATCGTCGTACGCGTTACGGGCTAGGGTCAGCGTATTCTGCGCATCCACCACTTCGAGAACGGTGGATTCTCCCGCCTGATAACGCAACGTAGTCAATCGCAGGCTATCGCTTGCCATTTCCGCGGAGCTGGCCAAAGACTGCATCTCCGAACGCGCGATTTCCGCTTCCCTGTAGAACTGGCGCAAATGGGCAAGAAGCTGGCGCTGCGCAAAGCTTAACTCCACCCGCGACTGATCGCGGCGCAGTTCCGCCTGCTTCAATTTGCTGCGGTCAGCGCCCCAGTTGAAAATCGGAATTTGCAGGGTAGCCACGGCTGAGTATCCCAGGTTGCGTACGCCATTCCGATCCTTGACAACGAACTGGTTGGCGTCGATGCCATAAAAATAGTCCATGGTCAGCGATGGCAGCAGGCCACCCCACGCGGCGGTAACTTCGTGCCGCGCGGCTTGGAGCGCGGCCAGCGCTGCCCCCAGTTCAGGATTATTCTTCCGGGCCAGGACTTCCACGTCAGAAAAAGTAGGAATAGGCTCGGGAGTCTGAAGATCATCGACGACGGCGAAGTCCTGATTAAAGTCTGGAAACAGCAGAACCGCTAAATCAAGCCGCGTGCGCTCCATGTCGAGCTGTGCTTCTTGCAAAGCGCGCTCCTGCTGCTGGCTTTGGATCGAGGCCTTAAGCACATCCGCGTGCGCCACTTCTCCGCCGTTCTCCAGCTTTTGGCTGACACTCAGAAATCGTTGTGCCTCGCTGGCAGCCCGTTGCGCGCTGGCATACTTGCGCTGGGCCACAATCAGGCCATAGTAGGCCTGGGTCACCGTGACCACCAATCCGCGCGTGGCAATTTCCGCCTTAGCCCTGGCCTCCGCCAGCATGGCCGAGGAGCGGCTGTAGTCAGCGAAACCCGTCAACGAAACTGCCTGATGAACATCACCCTGGCTGATGTATTCATGAACGGCGTTATTGGCGATGTAGCGAACCGCAGGGCAAGAGGCGCCTGGCGTTGCACACGCAGAGGGCACTCGCCCGAGGCCTTGGGTGTAGATGAACGAGTTGTTGTAGGTCACGGTCGGCAGGAGTACGGCACGCGCCTGGACGCGATCCTCCCCCGCCAGCCTCAAAGCGGTGACCGCCGAACGAAATTGCGGCTCATTCGCCTTCGCCCGCTGCAACGCGTCCTGAAGCGTAATCGTTAGCGGAGCGCCCGAGGATGGAGAGCCGCTCGCTGCGGCTGATGCCTGAACGTCTATGGGTGGGCTCTGGGTTTGTGCAAAAAGCGCAGGCACGAAAAACGCCAGAACCAGAATGGTTGTTGGTATCGGTCGCCAATTCCCATTGTGGCATCGCCGAGCGGTCGTCTGAGGACAATGAATGAAAGACACTTTCAAGGGCCACCTCGAATATCGTGAAGTCGAGTCGCTTACCCGCGAAGTAGATGACGCGAAAAGCACTGGCGCATGCTTCGCGGGCATTGCCCGGGCCGCTCGAACGTCACTGCGGCAGGCGGCATGTTTGACGGCACCGAATCGCGTCATGGGCTTTTGCGAGGGCGTCGGTCGAGCGGTCGGACCGATTTGGGACTCGCCAGCGTAGCACAAGCATCCTGAAAGCCACATGAAAAGCGTTGGTCTCCGCTCCCAAGTGCAAGCATGCGCAGCTCTTATTCGTTTAGTGACGAGCGGCGAATGTTGGGCGAAGGGGCGAAGAGCTAGCTTATAAGAATCTCCAACATGACATTTGGCCGACCCGCCGCGAAATGGTGAGGTGAAAAAGTGATTGATCTTAATGAAGTCAAGGTCACGCCCCGCGAGCACTCGAAATGGTCTTGGTTCGCTCCACAGAAACCGGTGCGCGTTGTTCTTTAAACATCGGCCGCGACGCTGGGGATTCGGGACTTCACTAAGCGCCGTTTGTCCAATTTTCTGCAAAAGCTTTCACGTTAGTGCGTCACGCAGCGGACTAACGTCTTGGAAGCTGTTCTCTGTGAATGCCTTACGCAACCATTCGCAGCGGCCTGAGAATTGCAGGGAACGTCTGATCTTAACTACCGGCTCAACGCAGCCACGGGCCGTCATCGCATTCCCCGAGGCAGGATGGCTTACAGAGAAATCTTTTGGATGGCGTGTGACTCCACTGAGCAACTGCGGGCGGAATACGGCCCGTTTCTTACTCGGGGCGAAGCCCAAGCCGAGGCTCGAAAGCTGGGTTTTGGTTACCTTCTGCGTTACGAGCATGTTCTCGGCGAGGATGAAGAAATTCAAGAAGTGCGCTGCATCTTTATCGAATTGCCGGGAACCGTTCCAACGACCGAAGTATTTTTCTCCACTCTCCACACCCGTTGCGCCACTTGCGGTGAATCGGCCGCCCACAACAAAAACTGGCAGGCCGAGGTCTGGGCCGACATTCACGAATTCGAACATGCACGCCATCGCGTGCGACTTTTTGAGCGCGCCCGCGGCCAGGGCCTGAAGGAAATTGGGGGCTGGCGAGGCTAGAGCGGAACCTTGCTGGCTGCTGGGGTCAACGAGCAGCTGACAGTTCGCTGGCGGCTGCCCGGTCCACAAACCATATCAACTTACCTTCTGCGGGGCGCACCAATTTTGCGGGGTACTTTTCTCCTGGGGCATCGCCCTCGAACACCTCACGCAAGGCCGACGCTTTCTCTGATCCGCTCACCAAAAACGCCACACAGCGCGCCCCATTTAGCACCGGAAGAGTGAAGGTAATCCGGTAGGTCTTTAACTTCTCCACCCAATTGGCAACCACAAGCCGCGACTTCTCCTGCAGGGCGGCGGTCTCGGGAAACAGTGACGCGGTATGTCCGTCCGGTCCCAGCCCCAAAAGAATCAAGTCAAAGCGCGGGATCTCTCCTGCCGGTAACGAAAAAAACTGATGCAAAATCCGCTCGTAGGCTAGAGCTGCATCCGCTGCGTCCGGCTTCTCGGCGGGAACGCGGAACACGTTGCTGGCCGGGACCGGAACCCTCGACAACATGGCCTCCTGGGCCATTCGGTAGTTGCTGTCGGGATGTGTCGGCGGAACGTGGCGCTCGTCGCTCCAGAAAAAAAACATCTGTGCCCAAGGTAAAGCTGCGCGGGCGTTCGTAGCCAGAAGGGTGTAGAGATTCTTGGGCGTCGATCCTCCGGAGAGCGCAATCACAAAGCGGCCTCGCTCCGCCACGGCTTCATTGGCGGCGCGCACCACTTCTTCCGCTGCGGCGTGAAACACATCCTGCGGGGTGGTCAGCCTCCGGACTTCAACGGGCGATTTCATGACGCTTACAGAGAGGCGAGTGTGCTACTGGCTACGGCACAGCGCGCAGCACCGATCAGTCCAGCTTTGTCGTTGGTGATCACCTGCACTGGGATGCCAGCCATGAGTGGACGCATCCGACCTTTGTCCAGGAAGGCCTGCATGAAGAGTGGGCCGGTGAGCTTGGAAAGAATCTTGGGGGAAATGCCTCCGGCCAGGAAGACTCCGCCCGTACCCATGACCTTGAGCGCCAGGTTACCCGCTTCAGCGCCGTATACGGAGATCCACAAATCGAGTGCTTGCTCGGCAAGTTTGTTCGTATGGTCAAGAGCGGCCTGAGAAATTCTGGCGGCCGCGCTTTCTCGTTTTGCCCGGTCGCCGACTTGGAGCAATTCATCATCACATGGGTGAGTGCACAAGAATTCATAGACATTGACCAGACCAGGTCCGGAGAGGATGCGCTCGTAGCTGACTCGTCCGTGACGGGCCTCGAGAAACTTCAGTAGCTCAATCTGCAAATCGCCTCGGGGCGCAAAATCGGTGTGGCCGCCCTCGCAGGCGAAAACGTGGTGCTTTTTTCCATCCCAGTACAAACCTGCCTCGCCCAAGCCTGTGCCCGGCGCGATAACCGCCTGGTTGCCCGTGGGCGGGCGGCCGATTATCCGGTTCAACGGAACCAAGTCGTTCGCCTCCAGCGCCCCAATGCCCCACGCATTGGCTTCCAGGTCATTGATGAGTAACGTCGCAGGAAGGTGAATTTGCTTAGCCAGGCGGGAGCGCTCGACGATCCAGGGCAGGTTGGATGTCTCCACCCGGCCATTGCGCACTGGACCCGCAACTCCAAAACATGCAAGCTCGGGTCGCCCACCGGAATCCTTCAAAAACTGGGTGACGATTTCGCCGAGTTCGCTATGCTCGCGGCTGGGAAATACTCGCTCGGAGACCAGACGCAAGGACCCGTTCTGAGGTTGAAAATAGGCCAATCGAGCGTGGGTCCCCCCAATGTCGCCGGCCAGGATCATTTCTCGAAATTCCTCCAACGGCGGCCATCGCGTTCCAACAGTTCGTCTGCCTCTTTTGGACCCCATGTACCGGCGGCGTAATTGGGAAAATTGCGGGGCGGCAGCGCTTTCCAAAGATCCAAGATCGGATTGACCACACACCACCCCGCCTCCACCATATCGGCGCGCTGAAAAAGTGTCTGATCTCCGATCATGCAGTCATGCAAAAGCCGCTCGTAGCCCGTGCTGGGCTGCTTGCCGAAGTATTCCTGGTATTCGAAATTCATGTCTACGGGATCCAGGCGCATGACCGGGCCCGGGACTTTCGCCGCGAAGCGCAACGAAATTCCCTCTTCCGGCTGGATATGCAGCACGAGTTGGTTCGGCATGAGGTGTTCCACGGGTGTATCGCGGAAAAGCACAAACGGAGCCCGCCGAAACTGTATCACGATATACGTATTTCGCATCGGCATGCGCTTGCCAGTGCGTAGATAGAAGGGCACGTCCGCCCATCGCCAATTGTCAATGTTGACTTTCACCGCCACGAAGGTTTCGGTGCGCGAATCGGCAGCAACATCAGCTTCAGCGCGGTAGGCTGGAACTCGTTCTCCACCTAAGATGCCTTCGCCATACTGGCCGCGCACTGACCGGTTAAGCACTTCTTGGTCGCTCATGGGCTGGATCGCGTGCAGTATCTTGGCCTGCTCGTCGCGCACCGCGTCAGCCTGGAATGATATGGGCGGCTCCATCGCCGTCAAGCTGATGAGCTGCATGATGTGATTTGGCACCATATCGCGCAAGGAACCGGCGTGGTCAAAATAGCTGCCACGCCCTTCTACGCCCACTGTCTCGGCCACCGTAATCTGTACGTGATCGATGTATCGGCGGTTCCAGATGGGCTCGAAGATTCCGTTGGCAAAACGGAAAGCCATAATGTTCTGGACAGTTTCTTTGCCGAGATAGTGGTCGATCCGGTAAATCTGGTTTTCTTCGGCAACCTTGCGCAGTTGCTGGTTGAGAGCTTTGGCCGATTCCAGATCGTGACCGAAGGGTTTTTCGATAATGACCCGGCGCCAGTGCTCGCTCGTCTGTTCCATCAATGCCGCGGCCGCGAGCTTCTCCACGATGGGCCCGAAATAATCTGGGGCAGTGGCCAAATAATAGAAGTAGTTTTGCTGAGTAGAGTGATCGCGATCAATCTTAGCCAGGAAATCCTTCAATTGCGGATAAAGATCCTGGTTGTTAAAATCACCCTTGAAATAATAGAAGCGGCGCGAGAAGGTCTCCCACAAAGTGGGGTCAATCTCCTCCTCACCATATTCTTTGACTTCCTCCAGGATCTTCTTGCGGAAGTCTTCGTTCGTCACTGGCGAGCGTGCCACTCCGACTACCGCGAATTCCTTGGGAAGCAGGTCTGCCTTGGCAAGATTGTAAAGCGCAGGAATTAACTTGCGTCCCGTCAGGTCGCCGGCGGCGCCGAAGATCACCATCACGCAAGGGTCGCCCTGCTTGCCAACGCGTGGTACGGCTACGGCGGGATGTTCCATCACCTGCGCCATCACTGGCATCCTCGGAATTCTTCGCTGAACATCAAAACGTTTTCGTTGGTTATGCGCTCTTCTTTGCGGCGTCGGCTTCCACATGTCCGCCGAATTTTTGCCGCATCGCAGAAAGCATTTTTTCCGCAAATGTATGCTGCTGCCGAGAACGGAAACGCACGTACAAAGCCGCGGTCAACACGTCAGCCGGGACTGCTTCTTCGAGGGCTGCCTGTATCGTCCAGCGGCCCTCGCCGGAATCTTGTACGAAGCCTTCGTATCCCGACAGGGTGGGGTTCTCCGTCAAAGCCATGGCCGTGAGATCCAGAAGCCACGAACTCACCACACTGCCGCGACGCCAGACTTCAGCGATGTCCGGCAGGTTTAGATCGTAGCGCAGCTCTTGCGGTAAGTCTTTGCTGACTGCATTCTTGAAAATGTCGAAGCCCTCGGCGTAGGCCTGCATCATTCCGTACTCAATCCCGTTGTGCACCATCTTGACGAAATGACCCGAGCCCGAGGGCCCGCAGTGAATGTAGCCTTCCTCCGCGGTGCCGCCTAGTTTATCCCGGCCTGGCGTTCGCGGAATCTGGCCCTTCCCCGGTGCTAGCGTCTTGAAAACAGGATCGAGGCGTTGTACTGCTTCTTTGGGGCCACCGATCATCATGCAGTAGCCGCGTTCCAAACCCCAGACACCACCACTGGTGCCCACATCCACGTAATGAATACCTTTTTCTTGGCATTGCTTGGCGCGGCGCACGTCGTCTTTAAAGTAGGAGTTCCCCCCGTCCATGATGACGTCCCCCGACTGCATGTGTTGTGTCAGTTGCTGCACCGTCTGCTCGGTGGGATCGCCTGCCGGAACCATGACCCATGCGGCACGCGGCGGTTTCAGCTTGCCAACCAAGTCTTGAAGAGAGACTGAACCGCTAGCTCCCTCGCCCGCAAGTTTCTTGACCGCCTCGCTGCTGAGGTCCGACACCACGAGCTGATGTCCGCCGCGAATCAGACGGCGCGTCATGTTGGAGCCCATGCGGCCCAGGCCTACCATTCCCAATTGCATGCCAGTGCTCCTTGAGTTACTTCGAAACGGACTTGCGTCCGACAATGGCCCTACCCGGTCAAGGCCTTCTTTACCAAGCTCTGCAATTTTGTCAGACCCGCTTGGACCTCAGTTCCCAGATGCACCCGCAGAGCACGACGTCCCCGCTCGGCCAACACTTGGAAGTCTCCGCGCGCTTGCGCTGCCTTAACAATCCCAAAGGTGTATTTTTGACCTGGCACCGGCACATCGAATGCATCGTGGCATGTGACCTGCAGGAAGACACCGGAATTCGGCCCGCCCTTGTACGTTTGTCCAGTCGAGTGCAGAAAGCGCGGCCCAAAGCCCAGACAGGTAGCGACGCGCTTGTTATCGCGCACCTGGTGCCGCAGAGCCTGAAGGCGCTCTTCCTGCTTCGAATTCATCTGCACATAGCCGAGGGCTGCGAAATAGCCACCGGAGTTGATGCGGTTGAGATGAGCTTTGATGTACCCGGCAACAGACTTGTCATGCGCGCTCTTCGCCAGTTCCGTCGCATTCTTCTGGTCCGTGAACAGCTTAATGCCACTATCTGCAAGCACCGGCTTTTCGGCAGGCAGGGAACTGGTCTTCTCGTATTCAGAAGTGAGGTTACGGGTGGCGATCTTACTGGCTTCCACGTCCGGCTGATTGAATGGATTGATGCCGATGATCGCTCCCGCCACAGCGGTGGCGACCTCCCAACGGAAGAACTCCTGACCCAGATCGTAGATGTCCGCCATCGAGATGCGCACCACCGCATGCCCAGCTTTTTCCAGCGCTGCCACTTGCAGATCCTGCTCCGACTCCGAAGCTCCCTCCAGACGCACATACGCGAAAACGCGATCGTTCCCATAGAGTTCCGGAGGGCCCAACCGCTCCCGATCTACGGGGATGATGCCTTTCCCCTGTTTGCCGGTGGACTCGGCCAAGAGTTGCTCAAGCCATGCGCCGAGATCTGAAATTCCCGTCGACGTGATGATGGTGACTTTATCTCGTCCGCTACGCGCTGCCGTGCCGAGAATAATGCCCAACACAGCGCCAGGATTTTGCTCCACGGGAACGTTCTCGCCACAGGCTCCGACCATTTCCGCGGTGCGTTCCAGAAACTTCCCGGTGTCGAGTCCCATCACCGCCGCCGGTACCATGCCGAAATTGGAGAGCACTGAATAGCGACCGCCGATCGAAGGCGAGCCGTAAAAAATGTGTCGGAAGTGATCAGCTTCGGCGACCTGTTGCATCTTGCAGCCGGGATCAGTGATGGCCATGAAATGGCTCCCGGCTTTGTCCGGACCGACCGCCTGCTTGGTCAATTCAAAGAAATACCGCTTGAAAATATTCGGTTCGAGGGTGCTGCCCGATTTACTTGAAACGATGAAAACGGTCTTAGCAATGTCGATCTTATTTTCGAAAGTTTTCACCTGTGCCGGATCGGTGGAATCCAGCACATGCAACTCGGGGAAGCCCGCAAGCTTCCCGAAGGTCATTTGCAACACTTCGGGGCCTAGGCGTGAACCGCCCATGCCCAGCAAAAGAACCTGCTTGAAACCAGCGCCGCGCACCTCATCAGCGATTTTGCGCAGATTGTCTGTCTGGGCAATCTGCTGGTCTACGACATCAAGCCAGCCCCGCCAGTGGGCCTCGTCCGTGCCGGTCCAGAGCGACGCATCGCGCTGCCACAGGCGTTTCATTTTTCCGCCCGTTTGCCACTCGCTGATCGCACTCTTCACCGACCCCGCCAGCGACTCTGGCAGCGAAGATTTCAACCGACTCACGCTTGCGCCTTTCGTTGCGTGCTCTTCTCCACCGCTGCTAGGAGCTTGTCGAAGGCGTCGGCAAACAATTTGACACCGTCTTCGGTCAGCTTGTCGGTAACCTCTTTCATCCTAATGCCGGCTTGGGCGAGATCCTCCATGGTTTTTTGCGCACCGGGAATATCTTCGGTCAAGCTCTCACGCACGCGGCCGTGATCGCGAAACGCTTCCAAGGTCGCCGGCGGCATGGTGTCAACCGTGTCCGGCCCAATGAGTTCTTCCACGTACATAACATCCCGGTAGTTCGGATTTTTCGTGCTGGTGCTCGCCCAAAGCACGCGCTGCGTGTGTGCTCCTTTCGCCGCCAACGGTTCCCAACGCGGCCCGCTAAAGATGCGTTGATAACGCTGGTAGGTCAACTTTCCATTGGCGATGGCGACCTTCCCTAGAGGACTCTTCAGCAAAGATTGCTGTCCAGGATCGGTCGTCTTTTTTAGACGATCATTCAGCCAGGAGTCCACCAGTGTGTCGATGCGGCTGATAAAGAAGCTGGCCACGCTAGCCATTTTCTTCAAATTGCCTCCGCGGGTCTGGAGATCCTCAAGACCGTCAAGATAGGCTTCCGCCACTTTTTCATAAACTTCCTGCGCGAAAAGAAGGGTGATGTTGATGTTGATGCCTTCACCGATCAATTGCCGGATCGCCGGCAGACCTTCCGCCGTGCCCGGAACTTTGATCATGACATTGTCCCGCTTTACCGCCTTCCACAACCGGCGTGCTTCTTCCATCGTTTCTTGCGTTTTGTGTGCCAGGTAAGGAGAGACTTCCAGGCTGACAAATCCATCGCCGAATTTCGAGCTCTCATAGACAGGCCGGAGCAGGTCGGCGGCATCTTGAATGTCACGAATCGCAATTTGCTCAAAGCGTGCCGTCGCGTCGAGTTCCGGCCGAGACGCCAACTCTTTCAAAATGCCGTCATAATCAGAGCTCTCTGCGACCGCTTTTTCGAAAATAGCGGGATTCGACGTCATGCCCCGCAGGCCATCTTCCTCGATAAGCCGCTTCAGTTTGCCGCTGGTAATCAGATCCCGTCGGATGTAGTCAAGCCATACCGACTGTCCGCATTCGAGCAATGCTCGCAATGGATTCGTAGCTTTCGAGGTTTCCAGAACTCCAGTTGGCTGCATGATGATCTCTCCCTGAGCGATTTGACGATGACTGTTGCTTCACTCTTAGTCCCATCCGCGATGAGGTGGAAAAAGCGGCTTCCATTTCCCGGCAACAAATTCGCGTTAGCCCGTTTCCCCGACGGCCTGACGCGCCTGCGCCACTACCGCATCCACGGTAAATCCGAAATACTTCAATAAATCCTTCAATGGAGCCGAGGCACCGAAACGATGCATGCCAATCCTCCGCCCCTTCGGACCAACGTATCGCTCCCAGCCGAAGGTCGAGGCCATCTCGACGGATAGCCGAGCGCTCACCTTGGCTGGCAGCACGCTTTCTTTGTAAACCGAATCCTGTTGCTCGAAGATCTCCCACGACGGCATGCTGACGACGCGTGCCTTGATGCCTTCCGCTTGAAGCTTTTCGTAAGCATCCACGCAAAGCGCAACCTCGCTTCCGGTGCCGATGAGAATCACGTCAGGAGCACCACCAGGAGCATCCGCCAGAACGTAGGCTCCTTTCGCCACGCCTGACGCGGCAGCATACTTCGTCCGGTCTAACGTCGGTACGGCTTGCCGTGTAAGTACCAGGGCTGCGGGTTGATGCCGCAGCCCCATGATGATCTTCCAAGCTTCCGTGACTTCGTTGGCATCGCCGGGCCGCAACACGATCAAATTCGGCATGGCACGCAGCGACGCCAATTGTTCGATCGGCTGATGAGTCGGACCATCTTCGCCAAGGCCGATCGAGTCGTGAGTAAAAATAAAGACTGACGGCGCTTCCATCAAGGCGGCCAGACGGATACTGGCACGCATGTAGTCGCTGAAGTTGAAGAAAGTCGCGCCAAAAGCCCGGATGCGGGAGACAACGAGCCCGTTTACACTCGCACCCATGCCGTGCTCGCGAACCCCGAAATGCAGATTGCGGCCTGCATATTCGCCCGCCTGGAAGTCGCCCGCGCCTTCAAATTTCAGCGTCGTCTTGTTCGAGGTGGCCAAGTCTGCCGAACCACCCATGAGCCAGGGTACGTTTTGCGCGATGGCATTCAGGACTTTTCCCGAGCTGTCTCGGGTAGCCAAGCCTTTCGCATCCGCTGGGAATGTCGGCAGGTTTTGGTCCCATCCTTCGGGCAGTTCGTGGTGGCGCATTCGCTCGAGACGATCCGCCATCTCCGGGTATTTCTGCGAGTACGCAGAATAAAGTTTTTGCCACTGTCCGCGCAGTTCCCGTCCGCGCTTTCCGATCCCTTCGCGGAAGTGCTCGCGCACGCCCTCGGGCACAAGAAATTTGGCGTCTTCGGGCCAGCCGTAAAATTTCTTGACCAGCCGAACTTCTTCCTCACCCAATGGTTCGCCGTGCGCCGCGTTCGTGTCCTGTTTGTGCGGAGATCCGTAGCCGATGTGACTATCCACGACAATTAGGGTTGGCCGGTCGGTGGTTTTCAAGAAAGTCTCAAACCCCCGGCCTAGCATTGCCAGGTCATTCGCATCGGCCACCCGTGTGACATTCCAGCCGTAGCCGACGAACCGTGTCATCACATCTTCGCTGAACGACCAGTTCGCCGGACCATCTAATGTGATGTTGTTGTGATCGTAGATCCAGCACAGATTCGACAGCTTCAAATGGCCGGCCAGGGATGCCGCTTCGCCTCCGACTCCCTCCATGAGATCACCATCCGAGCACATGGCGTACACGTTGTAGTTGAATACTTCAAAATTCGGGCGATTGAAATTCGCCGCCAGCCATTTGCCAGCGATCGCCATGCCCACGCTGTTTCCTACTCCCTGACCGAGTGGTCCAGTCGTGGTTTCCACGCCGGAAGTGATATGCGATTCGGGATGCCCCGGAGTCTTGCTGCCCAGTTGCCGGAAGCGTTTAATTTCCGCCATGGGCAGCGCGAGCTCTTTCAGAACTTGCTCATCAGCGCCTACCGCTCTCACCCCCGCCAGATGAAGCATCGCATAAAGCAGCATCGAGGCGTGTCCGTTAGAGAGCACGAAGCGGTCGCGATTGGGCCAAATGGGATCTTCGGGGTCATAGCGCAGAAATTCCTGCCACAAGCAATAAGCCACCGGCGCCAAGGCCATCGGAGCGCCAGGATGACCTGAGTTCGCTTGTTGGACCGCGTCGATGGCGAGAGTGCGAATGGTGTTAATGCTGAGCACATCCAGTTGCTTACCGGTCACCAAGGTTTGTTCGCTGGCTACCATGTGGGGGTTGCTCCTCCAGCCGGGCATGGTCCATCCGGTCGCAGTGATTGGCTGACCACGATCTATTAGAGTCCTGAGGGCGGAAAGGGTTTCAAGTACGTCCAGAGTGTACCAATTCTCACCTGGCGTTTGCTTAAACGGCCATGAAAAAGGCAGAAAAGAATGTCGGATCGCTAATGTGGGTTACTTCAGCAGATCCAGGTAGCTGTTTTCACTGCGCGATACGCGTGTGGTCTCCTGCACAAACTTGAGGAACTGGCGCAGACTTTCTCGCTCCGTAGACTCCATGCTGGCGAAGCGAATGCGCACACCGGTACGAGCACTTCGAGCTACCACGCCGTTTAGCGAGAAGCCCTTCACCCAGATCTTGCCGCTGGCAACCCAAAGACCGACTTCTACTTTGGCGTTAGGTCTTATGGCGCTGGCAGTTTCTACCAGACAGCCACCCCTGCTGGTGTTGGCCAGGTTGCCCCAAATCGGTATTTCGGCCTCGTCCACTCGCAGCTCGACTGCGACGAAGCATTTCAAGCGAAAGTGCCGGCGACGGTCTTGTCCCCAGTTTGGACCAAACGTGTCCGGCTCGAACGGAGGGGTGGCCGCAGATGACATCGATACAGCACGCGGTGGCGTCGCAGGCGGGTTCACATTTGCATTAGCGGACGCATCCTTGCCCGGGACCTGTCCCTTTATTTCGCGCATAGCCGCGAGCAGTGCTTCTTCGCGTTTTTCCGGCCGAGCGTCGCGGTAAGTCTCGAGCAGTTTCCCCAAATGCCGGACTAGTTCCGGATCGGTCAGTAGCCGCGTCCAGTCCGTTCCTGCCGTTCGGAAGGGTTTGGAATCAGACATCTGTTGAACTTCTCTTGTGTTAGCTGAGCGGCCGGTATGAGCTTGAACTGCAGAGCGTTTCCCAGCAAGATGACCGAGGTTACGGTCCTGCTGGACACTCATCATGAGCCCTGAGCGCCAAGCTTAACTGAACCCTTCAGTCGGCCCGCTCCAAACCAGCAAGGTAGGCCGCAAGAAGCGTGCTTTGCTCCTGGGACAAAGACAGGAACTCAAGTCCGTGGTGATATCTACGGCGGTGCCGCACCACTGTCCGCACGTGCCAAACGACAGTCGATGCTGGAAGGGAAAAGGTCAATGCCAGGACTTCACCCATGGCGAGCTCCTCGGCTAAAAGCGCACCGATTCCGGCTATCGAAAGATCCTTACACTGCCCGTCCAGGCGCTTGTATCCCTTTTCCAGCAACAGCTCTACCGCGACCGGAAAGTTGGTACGGTACCTCGGGAACCGCCTGTGGCGTCGGCCCGGTTCAGTCGTAATATGCTTTCTGCCTGGTGCGGCCAATTTCTCCGTCCTCTATTGTGGTTGGCGAGTGACGTTGTTCAATGTGCGCCAAACCTGAATTCAATGACTTCAGTAGTTTCGCCTTGCGCGGGCTCAAATTTCCATTTGCGGGCAGCCCTGCTCGCCGCTTCTATCAACACCGGGTTCCCACCAAGGGGCCTACTCGATTTCACTTCTCCAGTAGCACGCACCGTCACTGCAAGTTTGACCGTACCCTGCAGGTGCATGCGCTGCGCCAGGTCCGGATACGCAGCTGCCGCCCTATCGACGACTTTACGGTCTGCTCCGGTCTGTGCCCTCATCGGGGTTGGCCCTGTGAAACAAGTCGCGGATAACACGGACGCGGCAATGAATGGCGTTGCTTTTTGCATGACCAACGGGACTTTAAGGCCTGCCCCGTTTTCAGCCTATTCCCGGTCTGACACAGCGGCAAAATGCCCGAAGTAACCTACACCTGAAGTACTATTTCTTGATCGCAGACGCTTGTGTAAGTCCGTCGCTGGGCGCGGAGTGGCGATTGTTCCAGTTCTGACCGGCAGACAGCATACATCGTTTGCATCCCTAGGCTAGCTAAACGAATCAAAACCAAGACGTTAAGCTGTGCATCTAAGAGACATCGCGAGAACTGGGTGTGGTGGTGGGACGTTTTTAGACCGCCGAGAATGCTCCCTTTCGCAACCAACATGCGACGAAAGCTTTTTATCACACTGTGTTTGCAGTGTCTTGCTGCTCCCGTCCTAAGTTCACAAGTTTCCTCCGCATCTGCCCCACCTCCGGGAAGCTCCATCTCGCTTCCGGGATCCCAAAGTCCGTTCACCGGTAGCGAGCCAGAGGGCAAGGCCTCGAGCGAAATTCTGCAACTGGACTTCAAGGATGCGATTGATCGCGGCTTGCGCAACAATCTCGGGCTGCTTGTTGCCGGCGACAACACGATCACTGCGCGCGGTGAGAGGTGGAAGGAACTGAGCAACCTGCTGCCGAACCTTGAAGCCGAGGCCCAAGAGAATGTGCAGACCCAAAGCCTTACCGCGCTAGGTCTAAAGCCCAATGTTTTTCACGCTCCAGTACCGCGCGTAGTCGGTCCATTCAACTCTTTCGACGTGCGCGCTTATCTCAGCCAGTCGCTGTTCGATTTCAAGTCCATCGAGAAAGAACGGGCAGCGACGGAGAGTTTGAAGGCCGCCAAATACAGCTACAAAGATGCCCGTGAGTTCGTCGTTCTTGCGGTCGGCAACGCATATTTACTAGCCATCGCGGAAGCGGCCCGGATCCAAACGACTGAGGCCCAGGTCAACAGTGCGGAAGCTTTATACAACAAGGCAGTTGACCTCCAGAAGGCAGGGCTCACTCCGGCGATTGACATGCTGCGCGCGCAAGTAGAATTCCAGACGCGTCGACAACAACTCATCGTCGCTCGCAACGATTTCGCCAAGCAGAAATTATCGTTAGCCCGTATCATTGGTTTGCCTCTTGGACAGGAATTCGTCCTGACCGAGAAAACTCCCTACCAGGCTCTGACCACGGTCCCGCTCGAGCAATACCTGGAGCGTGCCTATGCGGGACGTGCTGATTATCAGGCAGCGCTGGCCCAAGTAAGATCCGCCGAACTATCACGCCGGGGAGCTTCTGCCGGCCGCTATCCTTCGTTGAACTTGGGCGCTAACTTCGGTGACATCGGCGTCAACCCGGCTAACTCAAATGGGACATGGCAGGTAAATGGCGGAATCAATATTCCCATCTTTACCGGCGGCAAAGTTCACAGTGACGTCCTCGAAGCCGAAGCGGCCCTCAAAGAAGCGCGTTCCCGCTTGGGCGATGTCCGCGGCCGAATTGATTACGAAGTCCGAACTGCACTGCTGGACTTGAACGCTGCGGCCGAGCAAGTGGAAACCGCCCGCACCTCGGTCGAGTTAGCCGAACAGACTTTTGCGCAATCCCAGGATCGTTTTGGCGCCGGTGTGACTGACAACCTGGAGGTCGTGCAGGCGCAAGAGTCCGTGGCCAGCGCCCACGAGACTTATATCCAGAGCCTCTATGCGCATAACCTGGCCAAAGTCGAACTCGCGCGTGCGATCGGAGATGCGGAACAGGGTGTGAGACGATATCTGAAAGGCGATCACTAGTCCATGGAACAGACGACGCAGAGTCCCCCCACCCCACCGCAAGAGCGATCCGAGGCGGGAGGGAAACCGTTGCCGGCCACGGAACGGGATTTCCGTACTCGGCCCTCGCGGACCGCAAGTCCCGGTTTTCGAATTGCTTTGGTCATAGCCGTCATTGTCCTGCTTGTGGTTGGACTATTTATCTATCGTTATGTGACCAGTTATGAATCCACCGACGACGCGCAGGTGGATGGGCACATCAATTCCATCAGCGCCCGGATCTCTGGCCACGTGGTGAAACTTAATGTCCAGGACAATCAGTTTGTGCAAGCCGGAACCGTTCTGGTGGAAATTGATCCCGCCGATTATCAGGTTGCGCTCGACCGCGCCAAAGCGGATTTCGAAGATGCCCGAGCCATGGCGATTGCAGCAGGAGTCGATGTTCCCATCACCTCGGTGAGTACGAGCAGCCAGCTTTCATCCACTCAGGCCGAGGCCGACAGTGCGCGCGCCGGCATCCAGGCGGCAAGACAGATGTCGGAAGCGGCCAAGGCGCAACTCCAGCAAGCTGAGGCCAATAACGTGAAGGCCCAAAACGATCTTGGCCGGTACAGACAGCTTGTCGACAAACAGGAGATATCGCAACAGCAATACGATCAAGCCGTCGCCGCCGCCCGGGCCGGCGACGCTGCGGTCGGAGCCGCGCGCGCCAACGCCGATGCCGCACTGCACCAGGTCAGCCAAGCGCAGAGTAAGCTCGCCCAAGCCGAAGCGAATTGGCGCAATGCCAATACGGCCCCAAAACAAATGACCGCCATGCGCGCCAAGGCTGCGTCGGCCGAGGCCGAAGTACAACGTAAGAAAGCCGACCTCGATCAAGCTCAATTGAATTTGCAATATACGAAAATCGTGGCTCCGGTCGCCGGCGTGGTTGGCGACCGCACTGTGGAAGTCGGCCAGAACGTAGTGCCCGGACAGGAACTCATGAAGGTCATTCCCCTGGATGACATCTGGCTCACCGCGAACTTCAAAGAGACTCAGTTGCGAAACATCAGGGTTGGCCAGCCCGTCACCGTCGAAGTGGACGCGAACGGGAGAAAATATAAGGGTAAGGTCGATAGCATTGCCGGCGCTAGCGGCGCCCGCTTCAGCCTCCTGCCGCCTGAAAATGCCACCGGTAACTATGTGAAAGTTGTGCAGCGCATTCCGGTGAAGATCGTGCTTGAGCCGGGCGAGAATAAAGACCACGAATTGCGTCCCGGCATGTCAGTCGTGCCCAAGGTCTGGATTCGGTAATGAACGTGGCTGCCGGAACCCTCGATCATGCCGATGCCTGGCAGCCGGTAGTCAATCCCTGGATCATCGCCGTGGCGGTCACGCTGGCGACATTCATGGAGGTCCTCGACACCAGCATTGCCAATGTTGCTTTGCCCCATATCGCGGGAAGTCTCTCAGCCGGTCAAGACGAGAGCACATGGGTCCTTACTTCCTACCTTGTTTCCAACGCTATCGTGCTTCCCTTGAGTGGCTGGCTTTCTTCCATTGTTGGCCGGAAGAATTTCTATATGGGGTGTGTCGCCCTATTCACGATCAGCTCATTTTTGTGTGGACTGGCGCCAAATCTGGCCGTCCTCATCATTTGTAGGGTCTTGCAGGGCGCGGGTGGTGGCGGCCTCCAACCCAGTGAACAGGCCATTCTTGCGGACACGTTTCCGCCCGCCAAGCGCGGCATGGCATTTGCTGTTTACGGCATTGCGGTAGTGACCGCACCCGCCATAGGTCCTACACTCGGCGGCTGGATTACCGATAACTTTACTTGGCGCTGGATTTTCTTCATTAATATTCCGGTGGGCATGGTTTCTCTTTTGCTCACCTCCCGACTCATCCAAGACCCGCCCTACCTCAGGCGGAGGAAGCTCAGCGAAACCAAGATCGATTACGTCGGGCTCGGTTTCGTGGCGTTGGGCTTGGGAGCTCTGCAAATCGTCCTCGATAAAGGACAGCGCGACGACTGGTTCGAATCACACTTCATCCTCATACTTTCGATCGTGGCCGCAGCTTCGCTTATCTTCGTCGTGTTTTGGGAATGGAGGCACAAGGATCCAATCATCGACCTTCATCTTTTTCGCGACCGGACTTTTGGAGTCTCCAACCTGCTGATGTTCATGCTGGGATTCGCCCTGCTCGGGAGCACCCTCCTGTTGCCGCTGTTCATGCAGACTATGCTGGGATACACGGCCGAGCAGGCAGGGCTGGCGTTAATGCCTGGCGGATTCACCATCATGCTCCTGCTTCCTCTGGTGGGATTCTTGCTCTCACGCTATAGTCCGCGCTGGCTGCTCCTGTTCGGCTTGGTTATTCTTTCGTTCTCTTTATTCCACATGACCAACTTCGATCTGCAAGTAGATTTCCGTACCGCCGCCCTGGCGCGGGTCATTCAAGCCGTCGGAATGGCCTTCCTGTTTGTTCCCATCAATACCGCGGCCTATGCCTTTCTCCCCCGGGAGAAGAACAATGCCGCTTCGGGCTTGATGAATCTGGCAAGGAATATTGGCGGCAGTGTGGGGATTTCTGTGGTCACCACCTTACTCGATCGGCGCACACAGGCCCATACCACCGATTTGGTGAGCCATATCTCGGCCTCGAACCCGGCATTCCGATCAACCCTGCAGGGTGCCACACGGGCCATGCAGGCCCACGGTGCGAGCGCAGTTCACGCCACCCAGCAGGCTTATGCTTTGGTCCAGTCGACAGTTCAGCGTCAAGCCACCATGCTGGCCTACATCGATTGCTTCTGGTTCCTGGGAGTGGCCATCATGGCCATGATCCCGATGGTCTTCCTGATGAAAAAGTCCAGGCCCGGTGGCGGTATAGCAGTACACTAGAACCCGGCTATGTTCCGGCTCATTACCATTGAACGCGAGTACGGCTGTGGCGGCGGGAAGATCGCCGCACAGCTGGCCGGCCACCTGGGGTGGAAACTCTGGGACCACCTGCTCACCGAAGAGATTGCCCGCATCGCGAATGTCCATCCCTCAGCCGTTGAGCGCTGTGACGAACGCATGGACAGTCGTTTCTACCGCATGGCCAAAGTTTTTTGGCGCGGCAGTTATGAGCGCACCTCGCCCCTGGGCGATCAGGTTTTCGATACCGATCGCATGGTTTCAATGATGCAGGACATCACCGGTAGAATTGCTGAAGAGGGCAACGCCGTCGTAGTCGGTCGCGGCGCTCCCTATTTCCTGCGCGAACGCTCGGACGCATTCCACGTCTTTCTCTACGCGCCGCGTGCGGAGAAAATTCGCCGCTTGCAGGAAGACGGATACGGTGAAACCGAGGCTCGAGATCTGGTCGACATGGTCGACCGCGAGCGCATTGCTTTCGTGAAGCACTATTTTAATGCCGACTGGCCCACGCGTTCGCTGTATCACCTCATGCTCAACACCGCCGTCGGAGACGATCCCGTCATGGAGACGATTCTGAGCACCATGCGCCGGGTTGAGGACCGTCCCAAAGCCACGGACTACGAGGCTCCAAGCGCGTTCAGCCGACAGACTTAGATCCAACCTGGTGCGACGTGCGAGAGGGCACGGAGGCTCGCGGTCGAGCACAGCAGTCTTCGGGACAAGTGTCCGGCCTTGCTCCCAGCGATCCCAAAGCGCGCCGCTCGGAACTGGGGTTCATGCGCTCAAGAATCAGCTCACCAATCATGCCCACGAACTTTGGATGAACTCCCACAGTTTTCGCCCGCACCATCGGCAAGCGCAATGAATCGCAGAGCTGCCGCGCTTCCACGTCCAGGTCATAAACCACTTCCATATGATCGGAAATGAAACCAATCGGCGCCAGTACTACCGCCGATGCCAGACTGCGTTCCTTCACTTCGCGCAAGTAATCAAGAACGTCCGGCTCCAGCCAAGGTTGGCCAGGAGGTCCGCTGCGCGACTGATAGACGAGAGCATCATCGGTCTGCCCTAATCCCTTAGAAACCAGGTTCCGCACTTCTTGCAACTGTTGGACGTAATCGCAAGTGCTAGCCATGGAGACGGGGATACTGTGCGCTGTGTATACCACCTGGATCTTGTTCCGCACCGGCGCCGGAACCGCCCCAAGCGCATCCTGAACTCTTTCCAACGTCGCCTCAATAAATCCGGGGTGATTGTAGAATGGCCTCACTTTGTCCACCACCGGTGCTCCATTGCCGACTTCGCTTTGAGCCCGTGCAATGTCCTCGCGGTACTGGCGGCATCCCGAGTATGAACTGTACGCCGAAGTCACAAAGGCGAGAGCTTTCTGTATGCCATCCTGTTTCATCTGCCGCAGGGTATCTGCGAGCATTGGATGCCAGTTGCGATTGCCCCAATAAATGGGCAGGTTCGGGCCATTCCGTGCTAGTTCGGCTCCCAGTGCACCCATCAATTCACGCATTTGCTGGTTGATCGGGCTCTTACCACCAAAGTGACGGTAGTGTTCCGCGACGGTCGACATTCGGTCCCCAGGCACGTTACGTGCGCGCAACACATTCTCAAGGAAGGGAATGACATCATCTCCTGATTCCGGCCCACCGAAGGAAACAATCAAAATCGCATCGTAGTTCATATTCGAGTCGTCGATCACCCGAGTAGGGAAGGAAGCTAGCTCAACCGGTTCGGCTGAGCTGCACCTGAAATGTTTATGCTACAGGAATGTGGTGCACACACGAGGTGAGACCATCGCCCGCCATGCTGGGAAGTTCGGCAAAGGCTTGGTCGCGGCTGTGAGTAGAGTCCCAAACCGGCGTCCACCGAGATGGAGGCCGAGCGAAAGAATAGAAGCAGGACAGATTCCCGGAGAGCGCAGACCGGGTTCAGCAGTTACGTTTTTGGCGGGAGATAGTGCTGGCGGAGCGCTTCCTCCAATCCCACTGTTGAGATCCTGAAGCAAGGTTGTGAAAGCGGTCCGCCCGCCAGCGAAGACCGCGCGCCAGCGAGGTCGGCACTCTGCCATGCCTGCGCTAGGGGCTGCAGCTCCGGACGCTGCCCGACCATGCCCTGCGGGGCCGGACAATGCCTGACGAGCCGCTTGTAGATCATTCGTGGCCAACCCCGTTTGCAGCTTGCCAATATCCGCCCGTACTTGGTGCTGGCGTTCCACAGTTTGGACGAGCGTGGCCAATTCACTCCGAGCGCCATTGCGATCCCCAGTTTTGAGATCCTGTCCTTGCAGATGAAACACCTGCGCCCCTGATCGGTTGCCGGTTGGGGCCATTGCTTGCAAAGAGTTCCGACATTGCTCCTCCGTGATGAACATAC
>Ga0207646_10000074_pt1 | contig 139758 bp, 124 predicted proteins | sample KBSK5502metaG_FD_184343 | JGI IMG/M metagenome (GOLD analysis project Ga0207646, IMG submission 184343) | Corn, switchgrass and miscanthus rhizosphere microbial communities from Kellogg Biological Station, Michigan, USA - KBS K5-50-2 metaG... | ecosystem: Host-associated > Plants > Roots >...
TTCCTTTCGTTAGGGAGCCGCATTTCAGGCCCATAAATATTGGCTTTTGGGGATCGTTCCCCGATAAGCGGGGAACTACCCCGAGCCACAACGACTGAAAAACCTTATTTCTGATAACGTCTATTGTTGTTCCACCAGGCCGCGTTGACGAAGATGCGCGCCAGATTGATCGAGAGCAACTGGTTTTGTGCGGCGTATTCCTGGTCGGTCGCATTGGCATCGGCATTCCCGGAGCCAGTGCTGCTGCGATTAAGCCCACGGAGCAGAACGGGCTTGCCCGCATCGTCGAGGATAATGCCCGCTGCGGAAACGTGCAGCGGACGGAACGCGGGCGTTTGCGCCTGGAGAGCTGCGGCGAGCAGCAGCGCCAGTGCAAATAGAAATGTCAGCGCGAGTTTCATTGCCCTCATTGCATAGTCACCCACATCGGGCTGACCCAGACGATCTGCCCGTCGGTTTGGAGACCGCGCACATAGTAGTAGCTGGTCTTACCCTTTTGTGCTGTATTGTCCCGCCAACTGAATGACAGGACGCGATTCCCGCTGGTGGAGTAAACAATCGTGTCGTCCTTGACGATCACCACGGTTTGGAACGGGGCCGTTCCCCACAAGCGCACGGTGAAGACCGGTAGGCTGGTGGTGGTGAATGACTCGCCCATGAAATGGCTGCCGCTGCGAAAGTCCGCCAGGATGTTATCCGTCGAGCCGTAGAGCCGGCGTTTGCGCATCGCATCCAGCAGGCCCGCGCGCGTCGGCGTGGTCACCCAGATGTTGGTGAAGGAAATATGCGTGGAGATGTGATCGCTCGAGGCTTCGAACCCAAGTTGGTAGCCGCTCCCCAACAATGCCTTCGACACGTAGCCCTTGTCTTCGTAGCCGGAAATGGAATCGGTCGGGGTGTTGGTCCTGGGCGCTTCGGGCTGATTGGGATCCGTGCGGTCGCTCTCGTAATTCTGGCGGTCGCCCTGATAGATTTCGACAAACGGTTCCACCTGCGGATCACTGTTGCGCCAATCCGTTCCCTGATCGGTGGCACTGGTGTGCGGCGCAGAAAGGCCGCCAAAGAAGTGCAGATAGGCATACAGCATGTTCGTATCGGGGGCAGGCAGGCGCTGATCGGGCGATGAGAGCGGGAGCCGAGGCAGGGGACGAACGCCCCGCTGGGCAAACACGACGTTGCGGTGTCCCTCGGGATAACTGACGCTGCGCTCGTAGTAGTACATCGGGATCAACTTGGAGCCCAGCAGGTAGGCATCAGAAAACTTCTGGATCAGCCACCAGGTGTATTCCCGGGCATCGCCGTTATCGTGATCGCAGCATCCCACCCAGCCGAGAGAGGCGGCGTCAACAAAATAGCGGTAGCTATCAATCAATGGCCCATCACCGCGGCCGTCGAAGGAGAGCTCCGTGTGGCGATGGAAATCGCCGCGCACCAACTGGAGCCGCTGCCCATTCACCGTGGGCCGGTAGCTTTGATTGAGCGCGGCTGCCGCAGCTTCGGCGGCGACCACAGGATCCGGCGCGGCGGGTGTGACCTGTCCGATCTTCTGTAACACGGGAGGCTGCGGCATCCGGGTGACCACCAATTCAGACTGGAAAAGATCCGAGCTGACCCCATCCTTCTGCGGCGTCCCATTAGGCAGCGGCGAAAGCCTGTGATCCGACGAATGAGCGATCAGCAAGCGTCCCGGCCCGAGGGCAACGATGGACGGACGATTGTCGCCAACCGCGTCCGTGAAACCCAGCACGCCTGGCCCGTGCCATTTGCTTCCGTCGAAATAGACCAGGGCGCCGACCCAGATCGAGCCGACAGAAAGGCCGCCCGTCGCGCGGCTCGATGACAGCCCGTTGCCTGCTATCTCACGGAAGGCGAGGTACACAGTGCCATCCGGATCCGTCGCGATGCGCGGAAAGCTGTTCTTCGGTCCAGCAGGAGGGCCGATACCAATGTTCTTCGGGCGATTCTGAACCAAAGTAGGGTCGGGTTGCGTCGGGAAAGGTCCCCTGGTCGTCGGCAAAAAAAGTTCACTCGCGGGCGTGCCGGGCAAGGTGTTGGCGAGATCATCCGTGGTTTCGTAGAGATCGTTGCCAACGAGGCACCGCACCTGAATCGTATGCGCCGAATAGAGCGGGAGGCCGGTGGTGTCGTACGCTCCGAAGTCTTTGCCCCACTTCGATCCGGCAAACTCATAGGCGATCCATAAGCGGTTCTGCGGATCATAGGCGAGTGAGCTGCGCGCCTCGAAATTGTTCGTCGCGGCAATTGGGATGGGATCATCCAGGCCGATCTGGTCGGTGAAAAAAACACGGCGGACATAGACATCGTAATCGCCCTTGTCATAGGTGTCCCAGGAAATGGCCACTTCGCCGTCGGGCGCCGCCGCGATGGCCGGGTCCCAGTCGCTGGCCGGCGAGACCGAAACGATGGCCTCCGGCGCGAAGGCATCGCCGGTTTGAGCGGTGGTCAAAATTTCGAGATTGTTGTTTCGGAATCCCTGCCAGGCCACCCACACCCGGCCCGTGGCGTCGGTGGTGGCGACCGGAAAGAGGTCCGTGCCGGCGTCAGTGGTCAGGCGGATTTCGGAGGACAGGCTGCCGTCAGCACTGGCGCTGCGGGCATAAATATCGAAGTTGCCGGAGCGCTGAGCGGAATAAAAGATCCAGGCGCGTCCCTGGCCATCGACGGCCACGGCGGTGCGCATCAGGTCTTCGCCGGTGCCAGTCACCGGGAATGGCCCGGTCCAGGTGCGTTGTGATTTCGAATAATGCATCAGCAACACCTGATCGCCGCCAGCCGGGCGTGCCAGGAATGAGAAATCGGTGATGGGCGTTGGCGTTGGCAGTGGCAAGATTGTACTCACTGCCAAGGAGCGGTCGCCGTGAACGAATTCCGTATAGGCGAGGTAGGCGTCATCACCCGACTGGGCCATCGCCGGAAAATCTTCTTCCTCGATCGAGGACGACAATTGGAATTGAGCGCCCGTTTGGGCGACGAGCGCACGGCCGTTCAGGAACGACTTGCTCACGCCGAACGGGAGGTCTGGCGAAGAAAAGCTGAAGTCGCCTTGCGTGGTCGTAATGTTGAACGTGACCGGAGCCGTCGCCGCGGAGATCTTGACGATGATCCCGTTTTCCTGAACCGGACCGGGTGGGTTCAGTGAGGGCGTGGTGCGGGTACTCAACTTCCAACTCGTGGTCCCCGAGATGGAGTCGGCGCCGGTGAATCGCCAGCCGCGCAGGATCTGGATGTTCGTTCCGGTGACGGTAATCGAGCCATCCCAATTCGTCCCCGTCTTGTCACCGACGCCCAAGATCACCAGAAACGACTGAGCTGGCGGAACAGTGATCGGCGCCGCTGGCGCAGAGAGCTGGGCGTGTAGCAGCCGTCTGCCGCCGGCAGCAAGCAAGACAATCAGTGCAAGCAGGACTAACAACAGGAATCGCAGTCGCATATGGTGATCAACCTCCCTGCGTGGCCAAGTGGCTTTTCGCCGCCTACTGTCTGGATGCCCCGTGCGGCGCCGCCCGCACAGTGCTAGAGGAAGCGCTCGATCATTTGGGGGAGCGATGTCGCCGCTATGATATATGCCATTCGGGGGCAGTTGTCACCGGGCATTTACCTAGCGTTGTGAGGTGATGATTGGGCCGCAGGGGTTAGACCAGCCGGTGGCGGAGCGCTTTGGCCACCGCTTCGGTTTTAGAATGGACTTGGAGCTTCTCATAGATTTTTTGCAGATGGAAAGAGATGGTCTTGGCGCTCACACCTACCTTGGCCGCCGCGGTTTTGTAGCTGTGGCCTTCCACCAGCAGTTTCAAGAGTCGCAGCTCGTGCGGCGTGAGGTGATAATCGGCATGTTCGGGCGGGCGAATCTCGCGGAATATGGCGAGCACTCGCCGCGCGACCTCCGGCGACATCGGCGCCCCACCCGCCATGGCTTCCGTTAAGCTTTCGAGCAATCGTGCGGGCGGCGTCTTCTTCAAAAGATAGCCTGAGGCGCCCGCGCAGAGCGCCTCAAAGATGCGTTCGTCATCGTCATACACTGTATTCATCAACATCAGCAGGGCGGGATAACGCTCCTTCAAAATCCTGACGCCCTCGACGCCCGACATCCCCGGCAGCCCGATGTCGACCAAGGCCACGTCCGGCAACTCAAACTTGATCTTCTCGAGCGCCTCTTCCATCGAGCGGAAACTGCCGACGCAGCGGTAACCTTCGGTGTTGTTGAGCAGGAATTCCAGACACTCGCGGAATTGGTGATGGTCCTCGATAATCGCCACCTTGATCGCGCTGGGAGCGGGTGAGGCCGGTGGGTTGGTTTTGTGAGTCATCGCCACGTCCTGTGAAAGAGTTGGTCAGTCGGTAGAGTGTAGCTCGAAGCAGGTGGCGAGTCAGCTAGGTATGTGCCTAGTGATCAGATGTCGCCGGTCGGCTAAAACCTCCCGCGCTGAGCGAGCGGCACGCGGAGCGTCACGCTCGTCCCGTGCCCATTGGGTGAGACGACCTCCAGACTCCCGCCGAGTTTCTTCGCCCGCAGGCGCATACTGTCCAGGCCGTGGCCGTCGCTCGCGCGGGTCAGGTCGCAGCCCCGGCCATTATCGCTCAATTCGAGCACCAGCCAGCCGCGCTCGATTTGCAGTTCAACGTTGGCCGCCGTACACCCGGAGTGGCGCACCAGGTTGTTGATGCTCTCTTTGAAGATCAGGAAGACCTCGCGCCGCAGATCGGCTCCGACTTTCAGGTCGCGGCTCTCTTCAGGCGCGTGAAAATGAAACTCGATCTCGCGAGCGCCGAAGATGTCGTCCGCAAAACGTCGCATGCGCTGCGTCAGATCGCGGAGCTGATCCCTTTTGGGGTTGACCGCCCAGACGATATCGCTCATCGCATCCACGGTGTCGCGTGAAGTCGCGGCGATCGTGGCGAACCATTCTTTCATCCGCCGATCATCGGGCTGGAGTTGGCCGCGCGCGACTTCGCTGAGCATGGCAATCAATGACAGATTTGCCCCGATGTCGTCGTGGAGGTCAGTCGCAATCCGCGTCCGCACCCGTTCGAGTTCCAGCAATCGCGCGAGGCGATAGCGATAAAGAACAAAAGCCGCCAACCCAACGGTCAGGGCAGTCAATGCGAGAAACCACCACCGCTGCCAAAGTGGCGGCAGGATGCGGAACCGGAACGTGGCTGGTTCAGCACTAACGATCCCTTCTTGGTTGATCGCTCGCACCAGGAACTGATATGAATGAGCCGCGAGATGCGCGTAATTAATTAACCGGGTCTCAGTCGGGGCGCTCCAGTCTGCGTCCACGCCTTCCAGCTTGTATTGGTAGCGCAGCTTGTGCTCGCCTTGAAAACTCAGGGCGACATACTCGATGAGGAGATTGTTGCGGGAGGCTGACAGTTCCAGCTCCGGCAAACGAAGCGCGCCGGTCTCTGGCAGCGGCAACTCTTCACCGGCGACCAGCACCCGGCTGAGATAGATCGGCGCTGCCCCGTCCACTCGGCGTTCTGCGCGCGGGTTGAATTTCGAGAGTCCCAGCGTGGTGCCGACCCAGATGTTGCCAGCCCGATCTTTAAGGCAATAATTGATGATGTCACTGGCCAGCCCGTCGTCGGTATTGAAGTGGCGAATCCGCCCGGTCGTCAGGTCGAGCTGATCAAGACCCTTGCCAGTGCCCAAGTACAGGCGCCCGAAATCATCCTCGGCAATGGCCCAGACCGAGTCACTCGCCAGTCCATTCGCGGTCGAGTAGTTGACGAACTTCGGAGTCTCAGCGCTTGGGTCTTTGGTCACTGAGACGCCCTTGTAACGCAGTCCGATCCAGAGCCAGCCGCGGCGGTCTAAGAAGAAGACGCGGGGTTTAGTTTCCGGCAGCCCTGCGGTCGGTTCCAGCATGACGACTCGTCCGTTGACCAGCTTCCCGAGCAGCCCGTGCGCGCCCAGCCAGAGCGTTCCCGAGCGGTCGCTGATCATCCACTGGGCACCGGTAAATGGCGCGATGGCGCTGGCTGGAAGGTGCTCGAAGACGGCACGCCCTTGTCGTGCCGGATCGAAATGGTAGAGGCCCTGGTCCTCTGAGCTGGTCCATACTTTTCCGGTTGGATCTTGATACAGTCCGCCCAGGATGGAGGCCTCCGCCATGCCATCACGGGCGGTGAATTTCTGGCCTCGGCGCAATTGTAACTCAGGCCCTTGAAAACGGAACAGACCGACATTAGTTCCGATCCACCAATCGCCGCGCTGATCCTGGAGAATACGTTCATTGAAATTGCTGAAGGGCAGCACCTGCGATTCCTTGAGGGGCACAGCTTTCCCTTCAACGATCTCGACCAAGCCGCCATTCTCAATGCTCGCGTAGATCTGCCCCTGCCGATCCTCGATCACCTTGCGGACATTTTGATTGGGCAGCCCCTCAGTTTTAGTGAAGCTCACAATCAACTCGCTGGAGAGTTTGCACACCCCGCCCCCGCTGGTGCCAATCCACAGATTGCCATCGCGATCTTCAGCGAGAGAGGTGATGAAGTTATCGCTCAACCCCTGAGCGCTCGTGTAGAGGGTTTGCTTCCCCTCGTGATACTTGACCAGCCCATCCCAGGTGCCGATCCAGAGCGCGCCGCCCCGATCGCTGAGCAGCGCGTAGATCCCCTGATCGGGCTTGAAAGCGAGCGGCCATCTCCGCCATCGTCCGCGACCTTGGCCATCGGCGGGCGCGATCAATTCGTAGACCTCACGCTCATTGGCCACGAGTAACCTGCCCTGGCCGTCCTCAATGACGCTCTCGATGTAATGGCGACCAACTTCATCGTCCCGGCCATACCTGATGATTTGATCCTGGACGATTTCGATCAGCTCGTTTCGGATTCCGAACCAGAGACGCCCGTGACGATCGGCGAACGCGGCCATCCTCTCCTCTGTTTGATAAGGCACGATCGCCTCGAACTTGAGGTCGCTCGCTTGTCCGGTTGCGGCGCGATAAAGCCCGCCGTCAGTCACACACCAGGGATTATTCTGGGCATCAAAGAGCAGCGCGTTCACGCGATTCGAAGCTACCGAATCGCCGACTCGGAAACTCACAAACTTCTGTCTCACCCGCGGCGCAGGTTCGGCTTGGACAAAGGACGATGCTGGCGGATCATCGATCAAGCGGGCGACGCCGCCGCCGTTGGTGGCCACCCAGAGACGGCCTTGCCGGTCTTCAGCGATGTCGTTGATGATCGGATCGCCCAGTCCATCGCGCGGCCCATAGTTAGTGAAGCGGTAGCCGTCAAACCGGCTGAGGCCCTCCCAGGTGGCGAGCCAGAGATAACCTTTCGCATCCTGATGCATGGCCGTCACGTGACTATGGGCCAGGCCGTCAGAGACATCGTAGTGGCGAATCGAAAGCTGCTGAGCGTAGATCAGGGGAGCACCTGGCCAGCAGGCGACTGCCAGGCACTGCGCCACCGTGACCACCACATAACCGAGGGCTTGACTGAAGCGACCCTGGCACATGATTCCTGCTCGCCGCATCAAGGGTTCGCGGCATCCTTCAGATTTGCGGGTGACGCTGCGGGAAAATGCTCTCACAATCTGAGCGGGCGCACCACCCCGGTGACACGCGATAACCGTGAAAAGTTGGCGAACCCTCTCTCCTTCAGAAGCCAAGCTGCTACAGCAAACTGCCGCGGAGGATGACCAGGGCGACGCTGAAGTAAATGACCAAACCCGTGACGTCCACCAGCGTGGCCACAAATGGCGCCGAAGAGGTGGCCGGGTCAAAACCCAGGCGCCGCAAAACGAAGGGCAGCATCGAGCCGGCCAGCGTTCCCCAGAGCACGATCCCGATTAACGCCACCCCGACCGTCAGCGCCACCCCCAGCCAATGCGGGCCGTAGATGTCAGAGAAGAGCGACCAGGCCGTGATCCGGAAAAAGCCGATGGTGCCGAGAATGGCGCCCAGCGCGAGCCCGGAATAGATCTCCCGCCGAGCCACCCGCCACCAGTCGCGCAACTTGACTTCGCCAAGCGCCAAGGCGCGGATCACTAACGTTGAAGCTTGTGAGCCGGAGTTCCCGCCGCTCGAAATAATCAGCGGGACGAAGAGCGCGAGCACCACTGCCCGCTCGATCTCTTTCTCAAAGTACCCCATCGCCGTCGCTGTCAGCATCTCGCCCAGGAAGAGGATGACCAGCCAGCTCGCGCGCTTCTTGACCATGCGCGCGAAGGCGATCTTCATGTACGGCTCGTCGAGCGCCTCCGAGCCGCCGATCTTCTGAATCTCCCTCGTCGCGGCCGCCTCGGCCACGGCGAGCACGTCGTCAATCGTGACGATCCCGATCAATTCTCCCGCTGTGTCGGTCACCGGCAGCGCCTTGCGGTCGCTCTCTCGGAACAGGGCGATGGCCGCCTCTTGGTCGTCCGTCGCTTTCAGCGAGATGAAGCGATGGTCCATGAGGTCGGAGACGTGGGCGGTCAGCGGGGCGAGCAGGAAGCTCCGGATGCGGATGTCATCGATGAGCACGCCCCGCTCGTCCACCACGTAGATCATCGTCAGCGTCTCGCTGTCCTGGCCATGCGCGCGGACGTAGTCGAAGACTTGCTGGACCGTCCACCCCTCACGAACCGCGACGTAATGGGGCGTCATGAGGCGACCGATGCTGCCCGGCGGGTAACCGAGCAAGGAGTTGGCGACGGCGCGCTCCTCCGGACTCAGCAGCTCCAGCATCTGCTTGGTCGCGGCGGCGGGCAACTCCTCCAGGAGCAAGGTCCGGTCGTCGTCTGCCATGTGGTTGAGGATCGCGGCGACCTCCTCTTGCCCCATGGCTCTGAGCAGGCGGGCCTGCGAGCCCAGGCTCAAGAACTCGAAAGCAGCCGCGGCGAGGTCACGCGGCAAGACGCGAAAGACGATCACCTGGTCTTCATCGGGCAAACCCTTGATCAACCCGGCGACGTCGGGCGCCGGCCAGTTCTTGAGCAAGTCGCGCAGCTTGACAAAATCGCGGGTCCGAATGACCTCCTGGAGGTCGGACGAGAAAGTGACGGCCATAAAGGATCCTCCGGCATTTTTGTGACACTCGTGCGTAGAGACGGAAAGTTTAGGCGATCAAGCGCCGCTTGGCCACCCTCGGCCCGGTTTTTTCGGGCCACGCGTCAAAAATCTACTGAGACGCCGAGCTGCAGGCCGAAGCGCGGGCTGGCGGCGTAGCGCCCGCCGACGATTCCGAAGTCGAGAGTGAATCCTTTCTTCAACTCGTAGTTGCCGCCGACCAGGGTCTGCAATTGCCCGCGACTGAGTTCGAGTTTGGTAGTCAGTGCGCCGGTGACCTCAGCCCCGAGTTGGAGTTTCGGGGTGAACTGCCTGACTAGCGAAGCGCCGCCCGTGGCCACGCGGCCCCGCGTCTTGATGCCGATGACGCCGGTGGTCGTGTTTCCGGCGAAGAGGATGCCGCCGTTCAGCCTCAGCGTCGTCTTTCGGGTGAGCGACTTCTGCAAGATGCCGTTCAGCCAGATGTCGATCAACCCTGACCCGAGTTGCCGGCTCGTGTCTCCGGTCGGCAGCTCGACATTCAGGCTCACCGTCATGGCAGGTAGTCGTGAACCCTCCCGCTCCTTGCGGAAATTATATTTGACACTGAGGTTGGTGTCGCCCAAGCCGGCGGCGATGCGCGGGCTCGTGCCCTGCGCGTTGAAGATGGTGATCAGCGGGCTCTCAATCCCGATCTCGACTCCTTCAAATAGTCCGTAGTCCAGCTCGAAGTCGGCCGTGTTCTGCTTGAGGTTGGGGAACGAAGACCGTTGGAGCAGGTCGAACTCGTTGCTGAACTCGAAGTGAAATTTCCGCCGCGGCGTGACGTCGGCGTCGTCCGTAAAGAATGGCTGCTGGCCGTATGCCGACGATGACATGGCCCAAAGGAGAGCAGCGAGCGCGGCGAATAGTTTGAGCGGCAGCCCCCGATCAAGGTGCGGGCGGTGAACTCTCCTCACGACGGGCAGCTCGCATAGCTCATGGCGGGTTGCCTGGTTGATGCTTTCGGTCAAGGTCATTCAGTAGTAGCGCCCTGATTATCTATCTCCTCACCAGCGTCGGCCACCGCGTACTCGCCGATGATTTATGCGGCACGTGCGCGACAAAATGAGTGATGACGATGATCCACGCCTCATTATTTGGGGGATCGCCGCGAATGAACGTGGGGATGATCGGGAAAGAGTCGATTCGCCAGGGTTCGATACAGTGGGCCTCTCTCTGCCGGGCTTAGTGCTCGTCGTGACCGGCGCCAGGGTCCTTGAGGATTTCGCCGCCGCCGAGCAGGTCGTCCAGCGCATGCAGCCGAATCCGCTTGGTCGTGCTGGCGGCCCGCTCACTCACCTGATAGTAATTGCTCGGCATCTCCATCGTCACCGCCTCCAGCAGGCGTGTCTGCCTGAACAGACGCTGCTCGATCAGCTTCAGGCACTGGTTGCGCTCCTTGCGGTGTTCCTTCGGGAGCTGGCGGGTGTAGGCGTCGGCGTAGACCACCAGCTCGGTGTAGAGGTTGAGGTCGTCGGCGGCCTCGCGGTACTGGCTCTCACGCGCCAGCTTGAGCGCCGTGCCGAGGTGCGCGTCTGAGATTTTGAAGGTCACTTCGACGTGCGACTTGGGGTGATGCTCTTTCAAGATGCGCTGCCCCTCGGCCTCACTCAATTCCTCTGGCAACTTCGGGCCCTTGGGCTGCTGCACAGTCAGAGCGCCCAAAATTAAGGTGACGAGCAGGAGGTGGATCTGTCTCAACGGCATAATTGTTCACCCACAAACGCTGATGCCTGACCACGGGGAGGACCATAACATAGCACTTCTGCCTCGCTGAAACCATCTTTATGAGTGGCTGATGATGAGTGTCAGTAGGTCGCGAAATCAGGGAGGAGAAGCATTTTCCATTTTCCATTTTCCATTTTCGATTTGTCATTTGCCATTGGAAAAGATTGTCCCAATCAATGGCCGATGATCAATGACAAATGGAAAATGGAAAATGAAACTCTTTACCCCTTTCGTGATTGACTGACTATGGCTGCCGCTCACCGCTCGCCCTGATTGAACTGCGGCGGGCGCCTGGCGACGAAGGCCTCATAGGCTTCGCGGTAGTCGGGGTTGAGCATGCATAGCGCCTGTGCCTCGGCCTCAGCCGCCAGCGCGTCGTCGAGGTGCATCGAGAGTTCGCGGTTGAGCATCTCCTTCGTCAAGCCTAGAGAAAGCCCCGGCCCGGCGGCGAGCCGCTCGGCCATCTCGCGCGTCGCGGCGGGGAGTTCTTCGGCCTTCACCACGCGGTTGTAGAGCCCGATCCGCTCGGCCTCGGCGGCCGTGATGAAGTCGCCGGTGTAGAGCAGCTCGGTGGCTTTGCTCAAGCCCACCACGCGCGGCAGCAGGAAGGCCGCGCCCATGTCGGCGCCGCTCAGGCCGACTTTGGTGAAGAGAAACGCGATCTTCGCCTCCTCCGCGGCGATGCGCAGGTCGGCCGCGAGCGCGATGACGGCACCCGCCCCGGCCGTCGTGCCGTTGAGCGAGGCGATGACCGGCTTGCACAGCGCCCGGATGCTTTTGATCAGGTCGCAAGTCAGACGCGTGAACTGAAGCAGCCCCTGCAGGTCGCGCGCGAACAGCTCGCCGATGATTGCGTTGACATCGCCGCCCGAACAGAAAGCGCGGCCCGTGCCGGTGATCACCACCACGCGCACCTCCGGCCGTCGCTGCAAGTCGCGGAAGAGGTCGCGCAATTCGGCGTAGACCTCGAAGGTCAGCGCATTGAGCTTGTCCGGGCGGTTGAGCGTGATCGTCGCCACCGCGCCTTGCTCGTCGTAGAGGAAGGATTGTGGATTCATTCGACCTGGGCGGGCGGATCAGTCCCGCGAGCGGGAGCGAGCGTCGGTCCCATGCCGGGTCCCTGGTGGAGGCCACGCTCGCTCCCGCTCGCGGGACTGACTCGCAGACCATTCTTCATGCTCAGCGCTCTTTCCTTGGTCATTTCAGAATTGAAAAGAAGTACTCCGTGAGGAGGTATGCCGTCGAGAACAGGCTGGGGGCGGCGACAACTAACGCCACAGCAATCAAGGCCCCGCCGGAACAGGCCTTCCAGGCCCAGCGGGCGTCACCCCTTGACTGGGACACCGGCTCGCCAAGCGCCTCTTCTGCCTCCGCCAGCTTGATCAGCCGTTGGACACGCTGCGCCACCCCGTTCACGTCCTCACCGATGAGGGACACGCCCGCCGGCATTACCGGGCGCTCGGCCGGTGAGAGCGCCAGGCGCGCGATTTTGATGAGGGCCGCCGCGAGGTCGAGCGCCGTCGATCTCCCCGCGCGGGCCGCGTGCTCGTCGGCCGCCAGCTCGGACCACGCCGCCCACTCGCGCTCCAGCCTCCGGCCGCCGGGGAGGCAGGCCATCGCGTCACGACAAATGCGGATCAGCCCGAGCCTGAGGTTATCACGCGCGAGCAGGTGCCCGGCCTCATGCGCGATGGCGGCAGATATTTCGTGGTCATCGAGCGAGTCGAAGACGCAACCGGCGATGAACAATCGCGGCCTGATGATCCCCACCGCGGCGATCACCGGGTATGGGGAGGGGAAGCGGAAGGCGGGGATGGCGAGGCCCGAGAGCTGGACTCTCTCGGCCTCATGCATCCAGTCGCCGAAGAGCTGCCGCGTCGCGTGCCAGGAGGCGAGGGCCCGCCAGCAGGTGAGCGCGATGCCGGCGGCCGAGAGTGAGGCGAGGGCGGTCAGTTTGAAGTTGATGACCTCGTCCGCGGGGCGCGGCTCGAAGGCGATGTATGACGGGACGGAGAGCGCCAACACCCAGACGAGTGCGCTAAGGGTTGGGATCAGGCGGAGCGCGAAGAGCCACTGTGCGTGCGCGGCGGCCGACCACCGGCGGAGGCGCCCCCTCATCAAGCGCCACGACACAACCGCCGCCAACGCAGCCACGATGTTGGCGATCAGCAGCGCTGAAAGCGCGAGGCAGATGATCAATAGCCCGTCCATACGCCCCTAACCTCGCCTCCGAATTTGCCGCCGCCTCTCCTTCACGATGCGGTCGAGTTCATCGAGCAGGTCGCTGTCGTGTTCGGTGACGGCGTCGACGATGCAAGTGAGCACGGGTTCGGCATGAGCCCCGAGGAGCCCGTTGATGACGTCCTTCGCCACCACCCGCTCAAACTCCTCGCGCGAGACGCGGGGCGAGTAAAGGAAGGCGCGGCCTTCCTTGCGCCGGTCGAGCAGCCGCTTCCGGTGGAGCCGGTCGAGCGTCGTCATGAGGGTGGTGTAGGCGGCCCGCTCACCGAACGCCGCCTGGACCTCGCGCACGCTGGCTTCGCCACGCCGCCAGACTTCTTCCATCACCTCGCGCTCCAACTTGCCGAGCGCGAGCCCCATGACTTCGCGTGGCTGCCTAAACCCTCTCAAGGTGAATCGGGGAGTCGTCATGGCATTGAAGCTTACGCCCTTGTTCTACGATCTTCAATAGTAGGACTGCCAGCCGCTTTGTCCCTGGTGACGCGGCTGTTGGGAGAGGGGGCGAAGACTGATCAGGCTGGCAACGATGAGCGCCAATCCCATTGGCGCGGCTACAAGGCAGGCGGCGCTTTTTGAGAGCGGCGATCTGTCGGTTGTGGATTACGATTCGGCAGAGCTGAGCTTGCAAGCGAGCGAGGGCGCCAGGCTGCGGCTCCAAGCGCAGGATGAGTTGCGCCCGGTCTGCCGCTCCGTCTGCCTGCGTAAAGAGGCCTCGAAGGCGGGCAGCGTGCTCCTCCTCCGCTTCTGTCACGGTTATCATCCGAGCGAGATCGCGCTGCTGTTGCGCACCTCACGCCAGGCGGTGGATGAGCGGCTGCGGCTTGCGCGCTCGGAAGCCAAGCTCTACCTTGAGGATCCCATTCGGTTGAAGTTTATCGCCGAGGGGCAGCCGCTCAAGCTTCAAACTTCTCAAGCAGAGAAGATCGGTTTCATCTCAAGCTTTGACATAAATTTCGGCGCCGCCTTGCTTGAACTCCTCGGCCTTCTCGCGCATTCCCGCCGCAAGCGCCGCCTGCTCGTCCACGCCTTGCTGCGCCGCATAATCGCGCACTTCCTGCGTGATCTTCATCGAGCAGAAGTGCGGGCCGCACATCGAGCAGAAGTGCGCGGCCTTCGCCCCCTCCTGCGGCAGCGTCTCGTCGTGGAACTCGCGGGCCGTCTCCGGGTCGAGCGAGAGATTGAATTGGTCCTCCCAGCGGAACTCGAAGCGGGCCTTCGAGAGCGCGTTGTCGCGGAGTTGCGCGCCCGGATGTCCTTTGGCCAGGTCGGCCGCGTGCGCCGCGATCTTGTAGGCGATGACGCCGTCCTTGACGTCTTTCTTGTCGGGCAGGCCGAGGTGCTCTTTGGGCGTGACGTAGCAGAGCATGGCGGTGCCGAACCAGCCGATCATCGCGGCGCCGATGGCCGAAGTGATGTGGTCGTAACCGGGCGCGATGTCGGTTGTGAGCGGCCCTAAGGTGTAGAACGGCGCTTCGTGGCAAGCCACCAGTTGTCGGTCTACGTTCTCTTTGACGAGGTGCATCGGGATGTGGCCCGGCCCTTCGATCATGACCTGACAGTCGTACTCCCACGCGATCTTCGTCAGCTCGCCCAACGTCTCCAGCTCAGCGAACTGGGCTTCGTCATTGGCGTCGGCAATCGAGCCGGGGCGGAGTCCGTCGCCGAGCGAGAAGCTGACATCATACGCCGCCATGATCTCGCAGATCTCGCGGAAGTGCGTATAGAGGAAGCTCTCCTGGTGATGCGCTAAACACCACTTGGCCATAATCGAACCGCCGCGCGAGACGATCCCTGTCGCGCGCTTGGCCGTGAGCGGGATGAAGGGCAGCCGCACCCCGGCGTGGATGGTGAAGTAATCCACGCCTTGCTCGGCCTGCTCGACGAGCGTGTCGCGGTAGACTTCCCAGGTCAGCTCTTCGGCTTTGCCGCTCACCTTCTCCAAGGCCTGGTAGATCGGCACCGTGCCGATGGGGACCGGCGAGTTGCGCAAGATCCACTCGCGCGTCTCGTGGATGTTCTTGCCGGTCGAGAGGTCCATGACGGTGTCTGAGCCCCACTTGATGGACCAGCGCATCTTCTCGACTTCTTCTTCAATCGAGGAGGCGACCGCCGAGTTGCCGATGTTGGCGTTGACCTTGACCAGGAAGTTGCGGCCGATGATCATCGGCTCGCTCTCCGGGTGGTTGATATTGGCAGGGATGATCGCGCGGCCCTTCGCCACTTCATCGCGCACGAACTCAGGGGTGACAAAGGATGGGAGCTTGGCGCCGAAGCTCTCGCCCGTGTGCTGGTGGTTGAGCGCGTTACGCTCGCCATCGCGCAATGCTTCGAACGCGGCCTCGCGGCCGAGGTTCTCGCGGATGGCGATGAACTCCATCTCGGGCGTGACAATGCCGCGCTTGGCGTAGTGCATCTGGGTGACGACGCGGCCCGCCCGCGCGCGTAGCGGCTGGCGGCGCAGCCCCGGAAAAGCTTCGAGCTTTCCCTTCTCTTTCGTCTTCGCGTACTCCTCCGCCCCGGCCGTGAGGTAGCCATTGTCCTCGGGCTTGACCTGGCGGCCTTCATACTCCTCGACGTCGCCGCGGCCGGTGATCCAGTCGCGGCGGAGCGCCGACAGGCCGTCGCGCACGTCGCACTTGGCTGACGGGTCGCCCCACGGGCCGCTCGTGTCGTAGACGCGGACGGGCGGATTTTCTGCGACACTGCCGTCAACGCCTTTGGTGACGTGCTGGCGGACCTCGCGCAGCGGCACGCGGACGCCGGGGCCTGAGCCCTGGCGATAAATCTTCCGTGAATTCGGCAATGGAACTTCGCGGCTCTCGGTTTCGATAGCATCTTTTTTGTTCATGGCTCTTGCTCTACTCAGTGACCGGTGACTACAGGCCACAAGAAAAAGACCGCTCCGTCTATTCAGAAATCGGAACGGTCTGATGGTTCCTTTCTCCCTTCGACGGTATTAGCCGTATCAGGTTCAAGGGGTCTCCCGCGTGGGACTCTCAGCCGTCACCGTGTGGCGGCTCCCCCGAAAAGAGCGGTGGCTTTACTTTCGGCGCTGCTTTTTCGCCACTTTGACAGGCGGCAGCAATTCGCTGACGCGGACTGCAACTTTGGGAAAAGCGACGAGGTTGAAACTTTGGTCTTCGGTGTAAGTCTGCTTGCGGCGGTAACCGCTCGGCCCAGGATCGCGATAATCTTCCAACTCCCGGTCTCGCACATTGAGCAGACAAAACTGGAGGATGCCGTTCCGCGCGAAGAGCGGGCCTTTGACATCACGGTCATAAGCCAAACTGCGATCGGCGATCTCCAGCACGAGGAAAACCTCTTTCGGCATCGGATGATGTTCAAGGTAGCGCTCATCCGGCGGAGCGGCTAACACCAGATCGGGTTCAGGCTCAGAGAAATCATTCAGCCGGATGGGGTCTTGGATGCTGATGATGACGCGTTCACCGAAGAGCCTGTTGAAGTAGCGATTCACGCGGCGCGTGGCCGTCGTATGCTTGACATTTTTGGGCGGCATCTTAACAATCCTTCCCTCGATCAACTCCACCCGCTCGTCCTCATCAAGAATGCCGACCTCCGCCATGCGTTGATATTCTTCGGCGGTAAACAGACGCGACCCCGGAATGCCCTGCAGTGCCACTGTGGATTCAACTTCAGCTTCAAGAGCTTCGGTCGGAATGTCGAACACCGCAGCCATAATTTTTGCCCCTCATCAGCGTTGATCGCCAGCTAATCTCACCCGCCAATGCACGACATCGTCCGCAGCGGCTGAACAAATTCCGGATCATTGATGTGGTGGCGATCTTCCTTCTTCTCAACGGTCGCGATCATGAACTCTGCCAACTCCTCACGCCTCGCCCCGGCCCGGAGCAGCCGTTTGATATTGTGCTCGACCGAGGAGAACAGGCAAGTGCGGATCATCCCGTCGGCCGTCAGGCGGATGCGGCTGCAATGGCCGCAGAAGGGCTGCGTGACCGGGTTGATGAACCCGACCTCGCCCGGCGCCCCGTCGGCGAACGCGAAGCGCCGCGCCGTCTCGCTCAGGTTCTCACTCTTAATGGGCGCGAGCGGGTAGACGTCATGGATGCGCTGCCGCAACTCCTCGCCCGGGACGACCATCTCGCGCCGCCAGACTCGGCCGTTATCGAGCGGCATGAACTCGATGAAGCGCACGCGCACGCCTTTCGCGCGGGCGAAGGCGGCGAAGCCCACCGCCTGGTCGTCATTGATCCCGCGGATCACGACGCTGTTGATTTTGACCGGGTGCAGGCCCGCTTCAAGCGCCGCGTCGATCCCGTCCAAGACCTGGGCCAGTTCATTGCGCCCGGTCAGCAGCGCGAACCGCTCGGGCTCGAGCGAGTCGAGACTGATCGTGATCCGCTGGAGCCCGGCCTCTTTCAGGCCCCGGGCCCGCCCGCGCAGGAAATGCGCGTTGGTGGTCATGGCCAGGTCCTCAACGCCTTCGAGCCGGGCGAGGCTCGCGATCAGGCGCTCGACGTCACGGCGCAGCATCGGCTCGCCGCCCGTGACGCGCAGCTTGGTGATGCCGAGCGAGACGAGGACCTCGGAGAGTCGGACGATCTCCTCGTAGTCGAGGATTTCCGACTTCGGCTGCCACTCCATCGCCTCCTGCGGCATGCAGTAGAAGCACCGGAAATTGCACCGGTCAGTGATCGAGATGCGCAGGTCACGGATCGCGCGGCCGTAGCTGTCTTGAAGGATGGCTGGTTTCATAACATTTACGAACTCTGGCTTGCTTTCGGAATCTCCCGCCGAGTATTCTATCAGCCCCAGGCCTTAAAGTCAGTCGCGCCAGGCCAACTTGGTAATCGCAAGCCAACCGACAAGGAGATGAGATTGGCTAGGATAAAGTCCCCCGCGCTCAGTCTGCCCCTGGCAGCCCTGATCTTGATCTTAGCCACGGCGACGGCTCGCGCGCAAGACGCCTTCGAGATCCAGGTCTATGAGTACGAGACGGTGCCTAAGGGGATGTGGAACCTGGAGACGCACGTCAACTACACCGGGCGCGGCACCAGGCTCTTCGAAGGGACCGTGGCGCCGACGCAGAATCAGTTCCACCTGACCTTCGAGCTGACGCGCGGCCTGACTGATCACTTCGAGATGGCCGGCTATCTGGTGCTCGCGCACCGGCCGGGCGGCGGCTACGAGTACGCCGGGTGGCGCCTGCGACCGCGAGTGAGTCTGCCTGAGTCGTGGCACTTGCCGGTTGACATCAGCATTAGCGGGGAGGTCGGTTTTCCGCGCAACATTTATGAAGAGAATTCGGTGACGCTGGAGATTCGGCCGATCATCGAGAAGAAGCTCGGCCGCTGGCAACTTGACTTCAATCCGGTGATCGCACGGGCGCTGCGCGGACCGGGCACCAAAGACGGTTGGGAATTCGAGCCGGGCGCGCGCTTCGCTTACGAGGTGCATAAGCGGTTGGATTTGAGCCTGGAATACTACGGCGCGACCGGGCCGCTCGGCCACCCGCTGCCGGGCGAGGAGCAGGTCCACCAGTTTTATCCGGGCGGCGACTTGAAGCTTTCAGAAAACGTCGTCTGGAATTTCGGCATCGGGGTCGGGGCGACGCCGGCCGGCAATCGCTTGGTTTATAAGTCGCGCATCGGAATTCTCTTTGGAAAGAAAAAGTAGTGGTCCGTGGTCAGTGGTCAGTGGTCTGTAGTTGCACGCTAGCTACGGACCACGGACAACGGACCACGGACTATCAGTGAATTTATGACTCTCGAATCTAAATTGATTGCTGAGCTACGCGAGATCGTCGGCAAAGATGCGGTGTTAGCCGATGACGCCGAGTTGATGGTCTATGAGTGCGACGCGATGACGACGCATAAGGCCCGCCCGCTCGCCGTCGTCTTCCCGCAGACGACCGAACAGGTCTCACGCCTGGTGCGGCTGCTCTCCGGGCACGGCATTCCCTTCGGGCCGCGGGGCGCGGGCACGGGCCTGAGTTCCGGCGCGATTGCTCTGGGGTGCGAGGCGGGCCAGCGCTCGGTGGTCATCGAGCTGGCGCGGATGAACCGGATCCTGGAAGTGGATTATGCCAACCGCCGCGCCATCCTGCAGCCGGGCGTGATCAATATCCGGCTCTCGCAAGTGGTCGCTGCCCGCGGCTACCACTATGCCCCCGACCCTTCCTCGCAAACGGCCTGCACCATCGGCGGCAACGTGGCGGAGAACGCGGGCGGGCCGCACTGCCTCAAGTACGGGATGACCACCAACCACATCCTCGGTCTCGAAGTCGTGCTGCCCACCGGCGAGGTGATCAACCTCGGCGGCGCTGGCGCGGATACGATTGGCTACGACCTGCTGGGGACCTTCGTCGGCAGCGAAGGCACGCTGGGTATCGCGACCAAGATTACCGTGCGATTGACGCGCACGCCGCAGACGGTCATCACGCTGCTGGCTGACTTTCTTGACGTCAACGACGCGAGCCGGGCCGTCTCGGCGATTATCGCCGCGGGGCTGCTGCCGGCGGCCTTGGAGATGATCGACGGGGTGACGATCCGCGCGGTCGAGGCGTCGGTTTATGCCGCGGGCTATCCGACCGACGCGGCGGCGGCTTTGATCGTCGAACTCGACGGGTTGCGGGCGGGGCTTGAGACTCAAGCGCGACTCGCCGCGGAGATTTGTCGCCAACATGGCGCCCGCTCGGTGCGCGAGGCGCGGGATGAGACGGAGCGCAAAAAGCTCTGGGCCGGGCGCAAGGGGGCGTTTGGCGCCCTCGGCCGGATCAGCCCCGACCTGCTCGTGCAGGATGCGGTCGTGCCGCGCACGCGCTTGCCTGAAATTCTGGCGGGCATCTACGAGATCGGCGCCAAATACCACCTGCGCCTCTCGAACGTCTTTCACGCGGGCGACGGCAACCTGCACCCGAATCTCAACTATGACGGGCGCGATGCGGAAGAAGTGTCGCGGGTGATTGCCGCGAGTAGAGAGATCATGCAGTTGTGCGTGAATGCCGGCGGCACGATCACGGGCGAGCACGGCGTGGGCGCGGACAAGATCGGGTATATGCCGATGATCTTCGATCAGGCGTCACTGGATGCGATGCTCGCGGTCCGCGAGGTCTTCAATCCGATGGGGCTGTGCAACCCTGGGAAGGCGGTGCCGGCGCAGAAGATGTGCCGCGAGTATCGGAAATCACCGAGCCAGGCGGAGCACGAGGCATAATCGGGACAGGCATGGGTGCGGTACGGGGAGCGTCAGCGACCTGATGATCGCGGGAAGGCCGTTTATCCAGCATCAGGTCGCTGACGCTCTCCGTACCGCATCCGGCCGCCTGCGCTCCACCGTCCGGCGAAGATTTTCCCTCGCCAATCCCGCCGGATCATGCTAGTTTTTGTGCGCCTGCTCATGGCTTGCGGTGATCACTTAGTCTGAGGTGACACAGATAATTCTTATCCCTGCCCGCAAAGAGTCGATTAACTAAACGGAGAGTGATCATGAAAAGTTTGATTGCCGGGTGCTGTGCGATGGTCGTCTTCGTCCTCAGCACGTATATCATCTTTGCGCAAACAGGACCGCAGTCTACGAACAAAGTCAGCGACAGATTCTCGCTCCTGGAGCCGGGCGCCGTCAAACTCAGCGGCTTCTTGGGCGAACGTTGCCGCAAGAACGAGCGGGCACGACTGCTCACCAAAGACGAAGACGAGCTGCTCGGCGGGTTCCAGCACCGGCCCGGGAAGCAGGCCTGGGTCGGCGAGCACGCCGGCAAATGGATGCACGCGGCGACGCTCGCCTGGGCCTACACGGGCGACGCCGAATTGCGCGCGAAGCTCGACCGCGTGGCCGCGGCGCTCATCGCCACACAGCAAGCGGACGGCTATTTAGGCACCTACGCCGACCAGTCTCACTGGGGGATGAGCAAAAACGAGCAGTGGGACGTGTGGGTGCACAAGTATGATCTGATGGGCCTGGCCACCTACGCGAGCTACACCGGCGATAAGCCGGCGCTCGAAGCCGCCAAGAAGATCGGCGACCTGCTGGTGCAGACCTTCGGGCGCGGCGGCACGCTCGACCTGAACGAGCGCAGCACCCACGTCGGGATGGCTTCGGGCAGCGCGCTCGAACCGATGGTGCTGCTCCACCACGCCACCGGCGACGCGCGTTACCTCGAATTCGCCCGCTACATCGTGGACCACTGGGAGGAAGGTAAAGGGCCGCGCCTCGTGAGCACGCTGACGGAGAAGAAGTCGGTCAAAGCGACGGCCAATGCCAAGGCCTACGAGATGCTCTCGTGCCTGGTGGGCCTGTGCGAACTCTACCGCGCGACGGGCGAGCAGCGCTACTTGACGCCGGCGCTCAACGCGTGGGCCGACGTCGTCGAGAACCAGTTGCTGATCACGGGCAGCGGGAGCAGCAAAGAGCATTGGACCGAGCCGCGCCAGTGGCTGAGCGAAGCGCGGGCGAACGTGGCCGAGACCTGCGTGACGGTGAGTTGGATTCAACTCAATCAACAACTGCTGCGGCTGACGGGCGAGGCGCGCTTTGCCGACGAGTTGGAGAAGACCTTTTATAATCACCTGGCCGCGGCCCAACGGCCCGACGGCGCCGCGTGGTCTTACTTCACGGCGCTTGACGGCGCCAAGCCGTACAAGGCCGAGCAGAACTGCTGCACCTCCAGCGGGCCGCGCGGGTGGGCGATGTTGCCGACTTTCGCTTACCTGAGGAGCGACGACGGCGTGGTCGTCAACTTCTTCACGCCGAGCACGGCGAGCATCAAGCTCCGCAATGGCGAGAGCGTGACGATCAAGCAAGAGACGCTCTACCCGGCGGATGGCCGGGTGGCGATCACCGTCACTGTCCCCAAGCCGACGAAGTTCGCCCTGCGCGTGCGCGTGCCGGCCTGGTCGAGCGTCGCGGAGCTGAGCGCCAAGCCGGGCACTTATTGGCTGCTGCGACAGACCTGGAGCCGCACGCAGACCATCACCCTCGATTTCTCGCTCCCGGTGCGCGTCGTGCCCGGCGAGGCTGCCAACGCGGGACGGCTGGCGGTCGTGCGCGGGCCGGTGGTGCTGGCCGCCGACGAGCGCTTCAATCCGAGCCTCTCGCCGCTCTCGGCCGTCGCCCTCGCGAGCCAGCAGCCGGAGTTGAGAATCAGCACCAGGATGCGTGATGCTGACGGCCTGCCGGTCTACGAAACCGAAGGGGTGGTGATGCGCGACATCGAGGGGCGCAAGGCAGGCGAGCGCGTGACGCTGCGCCTTTCGCCCTTCTCTTCGGCCGGCGCCGAGGGCACTCAATTTTGGGTCTGGCTGCCGCGGCCCGACTCAGCGCCGACGTCTATCGGGCTGCGGTAGCTCGCAAAGAGTTGAAGTGTGCGGGCAGTGGCAAGGCGTTTGGAGTACCGGCTTCAGCCGGGTATTCACGGTCGCGAAATACCCGGCTGAAGCCGGTACTCCAAACCCTCACCTTTCTCCTCTCGTTGCGCCACTGCCGCGGTAAATAATTAAGATTGGGGTTGCACATGATCAAAGGAATCACCATGAGACATCACTACCTGGCTGCCTTACTACTGCTACTTTTGCCCGCGACAGCGGCCTCGGCACAGACTCAAGCGCCGGCGCCCGATTCGCCTGAAGCGCTCAAGCAGCGCCTGGATCAGGCGCAACGGCGGTTGCAGGATTGGCCGCAACTCTCGCGCTACCACGAGGCCAACGCTAAGCTGGCGCCGGCCGCGAAAGATGAAGAGCGGGTCGTCTTCCTGGGTGACTCGATCACCGATGGGTGGAAGCTGGCCGAGTACTTTCCAGGCAAGCCTTATGTCAACCGCGGGATCAGCGGCCAGACTACGCCGCAGATGCTGATTCGCTTCCGCCCCGACGTGATCGCGCTCAAGCCGCGCGTGGTCGTGATTCTGGCCGGGACCAATGACATCGCGGGCAACACCGGACCCATGACCTTGGAGATGATCGAAGACAACTATGCCTCAATCGCCGAGCTAGCGCGGGCCAACGGCATCCGAGTCGTCTTCGCCTCCGTGCTCCCCGTGCATGACTACGGCAAGAACAAAATCACCGACCGGCGCGATCCCGACAACATCCGCAAGCTCAACGAGTGGCTGAAGAGTTATTCGGCGGCGCACGGCCACGTCTACCTCGACTACTACAACCACATGCTTGACGACAAAGGCATGCTCAAAGCCGAGTTGGCCAACGACGGCCTGCACCCGAACGCGGCGGGGTATAAGATCATGGCCCCGCTGGCGGAAGAGGCGATCAGGCAAGCGTTGAAAGGCAGTAGGCAGTAAGCAGTAGGCGGTAGGCAGAAAGGAGTAGCCCGTAGATACTAAGTTTCTTTCTACTGCCTACCGCCTACTGCTTACTGCCTACTGAAGAAAAATGCACCGTATCACAGTCATTCGCGGCGACGGGGTCGGCCCCGAGATCAGCGACGCGACGATCAAGGTGATCGAGGCGACGGGGGTCAAGTGCGAGTGGGATTACGCGCTGGCCGGCGTCAAGGCGCAGCAGGATTGGGGCACCTCGCTCCCGGCGCATTCGCTCGCCATGGTCCGCCGGAGCGGGGTGGTGCTCAAGAGCCCGCTCTTCATCGAAAAGCTGGGGAGCAAAGTGATCGTCGAGCACGAGGACGGGTCGCCTCACATCTACTCGACGGTCAACAACGCGCTCCGGCGCGAGCTCGGCGCTTACGCCAACGTGCGCCCGCTGCGCAGCTTCGAAGGCGTCCGCGCGCACGTGCCGGACCTCAATGTCGTCATCATTCGCGAACTGACCGAAGACATCTACAGCGGCTACGAGCACTGCGTCGGCGAAGACGCGGCCGAGGCGATCAAGATCACGACGCGGTGGGCCTCGGAGCGGGTGGCCCGCTTCGGCTTTGAATACGCGCTCAAGCACCGGCGCCGCCGGCTGAGCGCCATCCACAAGGCCAACGTGCTCCAACTGACCGACGGCCTCTTCCTCCGCTCGGCTCGCGAGGTGGCGGGCGACTACCCGGAGATCAAATTCGACGACGCGATGGTCGACTCCTGCGCCTACCAACTCGCCTGCCAGCCATCGGCGTGGGACGTGCTGCTGATGCCGAACCAGTACGGCGACATCCTCTCGGACATGTGCGCCGGGCTGATCGGCAGCTTCGGCCTCGCGCCGGGGGCGAGCTTCGGCGATAAGGTAGCGATCTTCGAGGCCTCACACGGGGCCGCGCCTGACATTGCCGGCAAGAACATCGTCAACCCGACGGCGCTCATTCTGTCGGGCGCGATGATGCTCGACTACTTGGGTGAGGGCGAAGCCGCACGCCGCATCCGCGAGGCGGTGGCCGTAGTGCTCAAGCAGGGGCGCACGCTCACCCCAGACCTCGGCGGGACGGCCAAGATGACGGCGATGACCAACGTTATCATCGATCACTTGTAAATCAGGGGTTAGGGGCTAGGGATTAGGGACTAGTGAAGACTCGCGCCGTTGCACCCTGCGTTTTACTAGCCCCTAGCCCCTAACCCCTAGTCCCTGATTCTAAGCTATGGACGAAAAACAATTTGATCTGGTCGGCATCGGCTCGATGGTGGTGGATTTGATTTATCGGGCGCCGCGGATCATCGGGGCCGAAGAGAAGATCATCCTCAATCATTATCCGTCGGGGGAAGTCATCAAGCAGTTGGTCGGCGGGCTGACGCTCAACCACCTGGCGTGGGCGAGTCTCCTGGGTCTGCGCGTCGGCATCTTCGGCAAGCAGGGCGATGACGAGTACGGGCGCTTCCTGCGGGCGGGGATGGATCGTTACCGGATTGACAAGCACCTGACGCTTGACGGCTCATCCTCCTCGTTCGCACACATCTTCGTCGACGCGGAGGGCGCCCGCGCGATTTACATGAGCCCCGCCGCGACCGGGGAGACGACGGGCGATGACGTGCGAGCGCAACACGCCGATTACATTCGCCGCTCGCGGATGCTTTCGACCGAAATCTCGCAGTTGCCGCTCGACGCAGTGGTGGCGGCGCTTGAAGTGGCGCGTGAGGGCAGGATCACTACGTGGCTCGATGTAGACGTGCCCCGGAGCGATGCGGTCAGAACGCTCGGCAATCAGGAGGACTTCGAGCGTGCGCTGCGGCTCGCCGATTATCTCAAACCGTCGAAGGGGCCGGCGACGGAGATCACCGGCGCGGGCGATGCTTTGAAGGCCGCCCAAGCGATGAGGGAGAGATACGGCGCCCGCGCCGTAATCATCACCGATGGCGAGGCCGGGTGCGCGATCGCGTCGGATGAACTCACCGACCGGGTCCCGGCCTGTTGCATCAAGGCGATTGATTCGACGGGCGCTGGCGACGCATTCCTCGGCGGGCTGATCGCGGGGCTGCGCTACGGGCTGGCTTGGCCGGACGCGTTGCGGCTAGCGAATGCCTGCGGCGCGGCCTGCTGTGAGATCAGCGGCGCGACACCTGATCTGGCCGTGAGCCGGGCGCGTGTCTTTGAGCTGTATGACGGTGCGCCATTCGCCGCGCTTGACTTTGCCGTGTCACCAGCAGCGGCAACGCCGGCCGGTGCTAGCTCTCCTTACGAGAATGCCGTGCCTAACTTCCTCAGCGTCGCAGTGGAAGAACTAGACCGGCTGCGCGCCAAGCTGGGCTCCGAATCCTTCCAACGCGTCGCCGATCTGATTATTCGGGCCGAAGCGCGGGGTGGCCGCGTGCATTTCACGGGCATCGGCAAACCGGAGTACGTCGCGGGCTATGTCTCAGCGCTCTTCTCCAGCACCGGCACGCCCGCCTGCTTCCTCCACGGGACCGAGTGTGTGCACGGGAGCGCGGGGCAGGTCGTGCCGGGCGATGTGGTGATTGCGATCTCCAACAGCGGAGAGACGGGCGAACTGAAAGCCACGGTCACGGCGCTCAAGCGCAACGGCGCCGTCATCGTCGGCGTCTCCGGCAACCCGCAGTCGTGGCTCGCGCAACAGAGCGACGAATTCCTCTACGCAGGCGTGGACCGCGAAGGCAGCCCGCTCGGCTTCGAGCCGCGGGCGAGCATCCTCGCCGAGATTTACGTGCTCGCGGCCCTGAGCATCGAGCTGCAAGGGCGCAAGGGAGTCACTCGCGCCCATTACAACGCTTGGCATCCGGCTGGCTCGATAGGCAAAAGGACGAGCGCTGACTGCTGAATTGGACTCTGAAGCTAGAAGCACGCAACATCAGCAAACAATTCCCCGGCGTCAAGGCGCTCGACGGCGTGAGCCTGATCGCACGCCCGGGCCGGGTCCAGGCCGTGGTCGGCGAGAACGGGGCCGGCAAGTCGACGCTGATGAAGATTCTCAGCGGCGCCGACACCGAATATGACGGTGAGCTTCTGCTCGACGGCCGGAGGGTCCGCTTCGACGGGCCGCGTGAGGCCGAGGCGCGAGGCATCGCGATCATCTATCAAGAACTCAACCTCGTCCCGGCGCTCACCGTGGCCGAGAATATCTTCCTCGGCCGCGAGCCGTCGCGGCTGGGCTTCGTAGACTATCAGCGGCTCAATCGGCAGGCCACGGAGTTGCTCGCCCGGCTGGGCCGCCACATCGACCCGTGCGCCCCCGTCGCCTCGCTCAAAGTCGGAGACCGGCAGGTGGTCGAGATCGCCAAAGCCCTCTCGCTCGACGCGCGGGTCTTGATCATGGATGAGCCGACCTCGGCGCTCGGCGCGGAGGACGTAGCCAGGCTCTTCGAGATCATCCGCGCGCTCAAGCGTGACAGGGTGGCCGTCATCTACATCTCGCACAAGATGGATGAACTCTTCCAGATTGCCGACGAGTTTACTGTCTTGCGCGATGGGCGCTTGGTCGGACACAAGCCGGCGGGCGAAACGAACGCTGGCGAGTTGATCCGCATGATGGTCGGGCGCGAGCTAGCTGAGTTCGCCCCGCCTTCGCGGGGGCACGCAGGCGACGAACTGCTGCGCGTCGAGCGCCTCTCGTCGGTTGAAGGCGCGACAGGTGAGCGCAGGCGGCTGCATGACATCTCCTTCACCGTCCGGCGCGGCGAGATTCTCGGCATCGGTGGATTGATGGGCTCAGGCCGCACCGAATTGCTCGAATCGCTCTTCGGCGTCTACCCGGTGGCGCCCGCCACGCGGATCACGCTTGACGGACGTGAAGTGAGAATCCCCAACCCGCAAGCCGCCATTCGTCGCGGCATCGCCTTCGTGACTGAAGACCGGAAGGCACAAGGACTCATCTTCGATTTAAGCGTCGGCGAGAACATCACGCTCCCGCGCCTCGCGGACTTCTCGCGGCGGCTGTTTATCAACCGTGCCGCCGAAGCCCGCGCGGCAACTGAGTACGTCGGGAGGCTCAACATCAAGACGCCCTCGCTCGCGACCCAAGTTGAGAATCTGAGCGGCGGCAATCAACAGAAGGCGGTCGTCGCCAAGTGGCTGCTCACCCGGCCACGATTGCTCCTGCTCGACGATCCGACGCGCGGCATAGACGTGGGGGCGAAGGCGGAGATCTACCGCCTGATCGAAAGCCTGGCCGGCGGAGGTATGACGATGATCATCGTCTCGTCAGAATTAGCTGAACTGCTGCTGCTCTCGGAGCGCATCCTGGTTATGCGTGAGGGCACGGTCGCGGGCACTCTCAATCGGTCGGAGGCGACAGAGGAACGGATCATCGAACTCGCGGCTACTCGGTCTGCAAGCGCCATCACATAACTTTCTACTTACAACCGACGAGGAGGACTCACCAATGAAACGATGGATCGTACTACTGACATTATTGCTCGGCGCGGCGACACTAGCCTTCGGGCAAAATCCTGTCCCCCCGACTCCAGGCGTCGGCGGTTTGCGCAACCTGGCCAACCTGCGCGAAGGCGTCAAGCGGCTGCGCATCTCAAGCTACGACCGCACGGGCGGCAACCGCGATTTCCTGGCGAATATCGAAGCCGACAAGAAGGCCACGCTCGCCGAAATTCAGGGCGCCGGCACGGTGACTCACATCTGGGTGACGATTGCTTCCGCAGAGCGTTATCACCTGCGGCGGATCGTGCTGCGGGCTTACTGGGACGGCGAGGCCGAGCCGAGCATCGAGGCGCCAATCGGCGACTTCTTCGGCTTAGGGTACGGTGAGCCTTACTACTGGGCGAGCGCCCCGCTGGCCGTCTCCGACCGCGCGCTCAACTGTTTCTTCCCGATGCCCTTCTCACGCGGCGCCCGCATCGAGATCGAGAACCAGGGCGAGCAGCCGATCAGGTCTTTCTACTACTATGTCGATTATGAGTCCTACGCGTCTGGCTCATCGACCGCGCGGGCGACCGAACAACAAGGGCGCTTCCATGCCTGGTGGAACCGCGAGTTGACCAAAGCCAGCGACGGCTCGCCGAATCAAGACGGCAAGAAGAACTACTTGATCATGGACACGACCGGGCGCGGCCACTACGTCGGTGTGGTGATGCACATCCAAGGGCTGGCGACCGGCTGGTGGGGCGAAGGCGACGATATGATGTACATCGACGGCGATCCGATGCCGACGCTGAACGGCACCGGCTTGGAAGACTACTTCTGCGGAGCATGGAATTTCAACCTGCTCAACCGCGAGTATAACTTCCCTTACTTCGGCTACTCGCGGAAGGGCAACGCGCACCCCGACTACACGGGCCGCCACTCGATGTATCGCTTCCACATCGAAGACCCGGTGACCTTCGATAAATCGCTGCGCGTAACGATTGAGCACGGACACGCCAATGATCGGGGCGACGATTATTCATCAGTGGCCTACTGGTATCAGACGGAGCCGCACAAGAGGTTCCCGACGCTGCCGCCCGCGGCTGATCGTTTGCCGATTGACCGCTGGAATGCCGTGCCGATTCGGTAGGCAGAGTTCGGAGTACAAGCTTCAGCTTGCCATTTTCAGAAAGGCAAGCTGAAGCTTGTACTCCGAACTATTTTTCTTGCACCAGCACTTTGAAGTAAGCCGCGATGCCTTGCGGCACGAAGAGGTGCTTGAGGGCGAGCCGATGCTGGAGAGCTTGCGGACTTTCACCCTCAGCTCGTCCGGCCAACTCGGCGGCGCGTTCAAGCAGGCCGAGGCGGATGAGGTAATCAGTCTGCCGCGTGAATGCCTTCGTCTCTAAGCCGGCGTCCCGGCCGTACTCCATGAGCGCGGTGAAATTGACGCTCGCTGTGAGGTCCTGCTCGCCGATGCGCTCGAAAGGCTGGTTGTTGAGCCGGTGATGATGGAAGCAGCGCAGCGTCCCCTCGGGGCGGTCGGGCGTGTAAAGACGCTCGGCTGTCTCCCCGTAATCGATCGTGATCACGCGCCCCAGCGCGAGCGTCTGAGCTATCTGCCCGATCCACTTCACGGCTTCCAAATTGACCTCCGCCCGCTGCCCATCCTCAAGCGGTACGCCCACCCGCCGCCAGTAATCCGCAATCGCGTCGCCGGACAACTCGCCCTCGCAGAATCGAAGTCGATCATCAGCATCAAGCTCAACGTAAAGCTCACGCAACTGCCCGCCGCGTTGTCGCACTAAGTGTACCGGCAGCGCGTCGAAGAATTCATTGGAGAAGAAGACTCCCTGCACGGGCGCCCGCAACTCACCCAGGTCGTTCACCCACGCCACTCGGGGCGCGAACGCAGCGAGACGGGCTTGTTGCTTATGGCGCAGAGGCCCGCTCACCTCACAAATCACATAGCGCAGGGCTTCATAGCACCCTGAGTGTTTTGCCCGCAACGCCGCCAACGCGTCGTGAGCGAATTCGCCGCGCCCGGCCCCCAACTCAACGACCGCGAAATCACCCGGCCAGCCGAGCGTCTGCCACACCGCCGCGAACTCGTCGGCGAGCAGCGCCCCGAACATTTCATGGACCTGACCCGCGGTATAGAAATCTCCGCCGATGCCGAACTTCTCACGCGCCGAGGCATAGTACCCCTCTCGCTCGTCGTAGAGCGCCAGGCGCATAAACTCACTGAAGGTGATTCGCCCCTTGAGGGCCAGATGGCGGCGAATGGCGGCAGTCATAATGAGACGAAAGGGGAAAGGCGAAAGACGAAAGGGAAGAAGAAACTTTCGCCTTTCCCCTTTCGTCTTTCGCCTACTGGATCGTGCCTTTGGTCGCGGTCTCGGCCTCTTCGACAGCTTCGGCTAAAGCCCGCTGCTCGCGCTTCTCGGTCGCCCGCGGGGCGAGCGCGCGCAGTTGGGCGAGTTGGCGGATGGCGGCCTCCTTGAACTTGGCGAGGGCTTTAGGGATGAGCTTATTATTCCGGTCACGCTCGTAGGCGTCGTCGAGCTTCTCCATCGCCTCGGCCAGGATCTTCCTGTAATCCTCCAGCAGCTCGGCGCGGGTGCCTTTCGGCAGCGGCCCCCACTTCTCTTCCTCTTTCTTCGTCTGCTTGGCATCGGGGTTGGTGAGCAGGAGCAGGCGGCGGTCGGCGGCGTGGATGAAGACTTCCACGCGCTTGTCGATCTCTTGCATCTCGCGCACCTGATCGGCCTCCTCTTCGGTGAGGTGATCGCGCTGCTGCGCGCGGGCCGGGGCGAGGCACACTAGCCAGAGGCAGAGTGCCGAGAGCGCGAAGCGCACCGGGCGGCGAGATTGAGACGGGTGAGAGGCATGTAAATTCATGAGCAACCAGGCAAAAATTTTGCGGCAGATTTCATTTTCCATTTGCCGTTTTCCATTTTTCATTTGTCATTGACTTCCGTGGCGCTCGATCAATGACCAATGACCAATCGCAAATGACCAATGGAAAATGAAAAACGACTGCACCTCGGAATGTTTGCGCGCGTACTTAGTTTCAAGTTTTGGGTTTCGTATAACAAATTCAAAACTCAAAACCTTTCATTCAGGTTGTTTCTCAGGATCCTTCTTTGGACGGTCAGACTCCGGATCCTTCAAGAGGGCCTTACCGTCGCTCAGGAGCGCATTGAGGGCTTGGCGCCGCACGCGATTGGCGGTAGCGAGCGCCTGCTCGATAAGATCGATGTGCGCGGCAGACACATCGCGGCGGATGCCTTCCAGCACCCGGATCTGCTCGCGCAACGTCTGTTCGAGCGCCTTATAGGCCTTATCGCGCGGCGGCACCGACGCGGCGGTGAAGCGGCCGGCATCGGCGATCAACGCGGTGTAGGCTTCGAGTTGCTCGTCGATCCCCGCCGCGGTCTCCTGGCCGGCTATCGCGTGCGCATTCTTCAACCTTGCCTCCGACAGGCGGATGTAAGTCCTCACGCGATCCCTCGGATTGCCCGACCGATTGAGCGCCGCCTGCTCTTCGGCCGTCAGCTTTTTGAGCGCTTCGTCGATCGCCTCAGGGCTTTGCATCTCAGCATTCGCCCCGGCCACCGTGCGCGGGCGCGACGGCTCCTGATTGAAGCGCCGATGATTATTGACCGGCCTCCGTCCAGATGTCGTAGCTAAGGCCGGGGCCTCCATCTGGATCGTCAGCAGAGTCAGAATCAAGAAGATGCTCTTACACTGCCAAAGTTTCATCACCAGCTTTTGAAAATTGATGAGAGTCGCGACCACTAACAGTGGCCTTCGCCCTCGATCCTCTATTTCTTGCGCTTGCCCTTGCCCTCTTGGAGTTGGCGCTCGAGCGATGGGAGTCGCAGGTTCACCTTGTCGATCTCCAGTTGATTGTCCTTCGAGGCCAGCTCCAGGAACTGTTTGTAGGCCTTGAGGGCTTGCTCATAATCTCCGAGTTTATCAAAACAGATGCCCAAAAAGTAGAGGGTGATGGCCGCCCGCTTCGGGTCGCGCTGGCGCCCGAGAATCCAGACGTACTCGCGGGCGGCATTGGCGTAGTCTTGCAGCTCGAAGAGCGCCGTCGCCAGATTGGTGTGGGCGAAGTAGGCGAGCTCATCCTTGGGCGCTTGTTCCAAAACCTGCCGCAGCACCCCAACAGCGTCTTGAAAGCGGCGGAGCTTGACCAGCGCCGCCCCGACGCCGATTTGATGGCTCCCCTTCGCCGGCTCAAGCTTCGCCGCCGCGGTGTATTGCTCCAGCGCCTTTTCGGGCTGCGTCGGCAAGTAGAGTTCGGCCAACTGGGCATGCAAGTCAGCGCGATTGGGATTGGCCTTGATGAGTGCTTCTAACTCAGCGATGGCCTCACTCGCTTTGCCCGACTCGATCATCACCGCCGCCAGAGCGGCACGCGCCTCGGCGTTTCCCGCATCGGTCTCCAGAATCTTTTGATACAGGTCAATCGCCTCCGCGTACCGTTTCGCCTGAGCGTAAACTTCGGCCAGCCGCAAGGCCGTCGGAACAGTCTTTTCGAGAGCGTATGCCGCCTGCAGATCCGTGGCGGCGTGCGGGAAGTCCTTCCGCGCGACGAAAACTTCAGCGCGGTAACGGAGCGCGATCGCATTCTGTGGCTCACGCTTCAACGCCTCATCGAGCGCCGCCATCGCCTCGTCATACTTCCCGCTGAGGGTCTGCGCCTCGCCGAGCAGTGTGTAGGTCGCAGCGCGGTTATCACCCGCCGCGAGCGCCGCCTTCGCTTCCGCCACGGCCTCAGCCAGCTTGTTGGCTTCGAGAAAGATTTCGGCGAGCCCCGCGTGCGCCCGCCCGGCGTTGGGCTGGAGTTCAAGCGCCCGCCGGAATGATTTTTCGGCCTCGGCCGGTTTGGCTTCCGCGAGGGCGATTTCACCGAGCGCAACCTGCGCCCGCGCCGAGACGGCGCGCAGCTCGGTGGAATCGGCGAACTGCGAGAGTTGCTCGGTGACGCGCGTGATCGAGGCCCGCGCCTCCGGCAGGCGGTTGAGCGAGAAGTAAGCCACGCCGCGCTGGAACTCCGCCTGCCAGAGCGACGGGTCGCGCTGGAGCGCCTCGCCGTAGAGTTGGACGGCCTTCTCCAGTTGGCCCGCCTCGTGCGCCTTTTGCCCCGCATCGAAAAGGACCGCGGCCTGTTGGATCGGGTCCTTGACCTCAACCTCCACGGTCTTCGGCCGCGAGCCGGGAGGCTTAGTGCGCCCGGGCTGCTGCGCGTAAGCGAGCGGCACGGCGCCACAGAGCATGATCACAAATAGGATGGTTTCAGAAATTCTCGGCAATGCTCACCACACCTCAAAGGTTCAATTTGGGAGAACATGATAGCACCCGGCGGCGCAAGAATGAACCGCAGAAGCGCGAAGAGCCGGCGGGTAGCAGGGACGGGAACCGTAAATTTGCGTTGATTGACAGCCCTTCGAGTCACGTGCTACTTTGAAGTTTCATTAGTGGCATTTCCCCTTTGATAGGAGCCCCTGCTTTGTCTGACAATATCGCTTATATTCCGATCTTTTTCGTGGTCTTCTTATTTTCCCTTTCGTTCCACGAAGCGGCGCACGCCTGGACCGCGGAGAGGTTCGGCGACTCGACCGGGCGCTATATGGGTCGGATCACGCTCAACCCGATCCCGCACATCGACATTTTCGGGACGATCATCTTTCCGCTCGTGGGCCTGCTCACCGGGGGCATGATGTTCGGGTGGGCCAAGCCGGTGCCGGTCAACACGCTCCAGATGCGTGACCGCAAATTGGGCGATATCTGCACCTCCGCGGCGGGGCCGCTCAGTAACGCGATCCTGGCCATCATCTTCTTTACACTAGCCAAGCTCGTTGCTCACAACTCGACCGTGGTGGTGGATACGCTGGGCAGCCTGGCAGTGCCGGTTTATCTGATGCTGCGGATCGGGCTGTCTCTCAACATTGTGCTCATGATTTTCAACCTGTTGCCGATCCCTCCTTTGGATGGCAGCCACGTCTTGCAAAACCTCCTACCAGACGGCGCGGCTGAAGCTTATGAACGGCTGCGACCTTACGGGTTCATTCTCATGATCGGGCTGTTGATGACAGGGGTCTTCAGCAAAATCATCTCCCCCATCACCGGATTCGTCGAGGGGCTACTGTGAATCAAACAGGCCAGAGCGGTAAATGAGATGAATGGGCGCACCTGGCGCGGCGCCCGGCCTTAGTTTTATCACGGCCTCTCCTAGCTCTGATGCCCTCTGGATTTTGATGTCAACCATGAAGCGAATCGTTAGCGGCATGCGCCCGACCGGCAAGTTGCACCTGGGCAACTACGAGGGCGCGCTCAAGAATTGGGTCAAGTTGCAGCACCAGTACGAGTGTTTCTTCTTCGTCGCCGACTGGCACGCGCTCACCTCCGACTACGCGGACACGTCGCGGGTCAAAGAGAACACGCTCGCGATGGTGACCGACTGGCTCGCGGCCGGCCTCGACCCGGCGCAGTGCACGATCTTTCTCCAGTCGCTGGTGCCGGAGCACGCGGAGTTGCACCTGCTCTTCTCTAACGTCACGCCGCTCGGCTGGCTGGAGCGCGTGCCGACTTACAAGGAGCAGCGCGAGAACATCACCGACAAGGACATCGGCAACTACGCCTTCCTCGGCTACCCCGTCTTGCAGGCCGCCGACATCTGTATGTACAAGGCCAACTACGTGCCGGTCGGCAAAGACCAAGCGGCGCACATCGAGCTGACGCGTGAGATCGTGCGGCGCTTCAATAATTTTTACGGCGACGTCTTCCCCGAGCCGGAGGCGCTCCACACCGAAGTGCTGGTGCTCACGGGCACCGACGGCCGCAAGATGTCGAAGAGCTACAACAACACCATCGAGCTGGCCGATTCGCCCGAAGTGATCCGCGAGAAGGTGCGGCAGATGATCACCGACCGCACCCGCATCCGGCGCACCGACCCGGGCCACCCCGAAGCCTGCGACGTGTGCCAGATGCACCGGCTGTTTGCGCCGCCCGAGGTGGCGGATAAATTTGACGACGATTGTCGCCAGGCGCGCATCGGTTGCGTCGACCGCAAGCGGGCCCTCGCCGATGCGCTGATCGAGTACCTCGCGCCGATCACCGAGCGGATGGCCTACTACCGCGCCCACCAGGACGAGGTGCGCGACATCCTGCTCGAAGGCACCCGCCGGGCACACGCAGAGGCGTCACGGATCATGGCCGAAGTGCGCCGGGCGGTGAAAATTGATTGGGAGTAGTCAGTCGTCAGTTGTCAGTTGTCAGTAGCAACAAACCACGGACAACGGACAACTGACGACTGACGACTGACTAAATGCCAAAACATCAGGCTGACAAGACGAAGAAGAAGCTGGCACCGGCGGGCGCCGCGGTCACGGACCTCTTCGAGCCGGAGAGTGAGGCTCGCGCGGATGACTACCGCGTCAAGCTGGAGGTCTTCGAAGGCCCGTTAGACTTGCTGCTCTACCTGATCAAGCAGGACGAGATTGACATCTATGACATCCCCGTAGCTCACATCACCGAGCAGTATCTCGGCTACCTGCGCCTGATGGAGCAGTTGGACATCTCGGTGGCGGGCGACTTCCTGGTCATGGCCTCGACGCTCATCTACATCAAATCGAAGATGCTGCTCCCGCCCGACCCGGCGCTCGTGGGACAGGAGGACCTGGCCGAGGACCCGCGCACCGAGTTGGTCGAGCAGTTGCTCGAATACCAAAAATACAAAGCGGCGGCGAATATGCTCCATTCGCGCGCCGAGATCGAGGGGGCCTGCTACACGCGGGCGCCGCTGGAGACGGACAAGAATAATCCGGAGGTGGCGGCGACCGTCTTCGACCTGCTCCGCGTCTTCCGCGAGATTCTCGACCGCGCCCGGTCGATCTCCGAGATCGAGATCGCGCGCGACGAGATGACCATGAGCCAAAAGCTCGCCCAGATTCGCACGCTCATCGCCGAGCGGGGCGAGGTCAATGTGCGCGAGATCTTCGAACTCTCCCGCTCCAAGCGAGACCTGATCCTCACCTTCCTCGCCTTCCTCGAGTTGGTCAAGGAGATGGAGATCACCCTCACCCAGCGCCAACTCTTCGGCGAGATCATCGCCCGTCGGCGGGTAATTGAGGCGAGCGCTACACCAGACATGATTGAGACCGAGCCATGAGCGAAGAAATCAAGCCGGGAGAAAAGAGCCAGGAAGCGCCCGAGTTCAGCGAGGAGGAATTAGGCGAGGACCTGGAAGCGGCCGAGCGGTTCGCAGAGACGGAGGCTGCCCTCGATCATCAAGTGAGCGATGGCGCCGTCTCGGCCGGTGAGAGCGCCCAGGCCGAAGCAAGTGACGTCCTCCCGCCTGAGGCGCCACAGGCCGGCGGAGTGGAGGAAGCGGAAGCAGAGATCACGGCGACACACGCTGAACTCAAGCCGGTAATCGAAGCGCTGCTCTTCGTGGCCGAGGAGCCGCTCCCTTTCAAGCAACTGTGCAAAATTTTAGGCGAGGTCGAGGAGGCCGACGTGCGCGCGGCGCTCAACGAATTGGTCGCCGAATACGAAGCGCGTGAAGGCGGCCTGGAAATCCGGGAGATCGCCGGCGGCTGGCGCTTCTCGACCCGACCCCAACACCACGAGTTCATCCGCAAGTACCTCAAGTCGCGCCCGTCGGCCCGGCTCTCACTTCCCGCGCTCGAAACTCTCGCCGTGATCGCCTACAAACAGCCGGTCACCATCCCGGAGATTTTAGAGATCCGCGGCGTCAGCTCGACCTCGGCCATCAAGACGCTGCTCGAAAAGCGCCTGATCATGCCGAAGGGGCGGAAGGAGACCGTCGGCCGCCCGATGTTGTATGGCACGTCGAAGGAATTCCTGCTGCAATTCGGGCTGCGCGACCTGTCGGAGTTGCCGAGCATGGAGGATTTCGAGGACCTGGCCGGGTAGTCCGAATTTTTATCCCGCAGGGGCAGTAATCAAAGGGTGAAGCTTGGTAGTGGGCCGGCCCGCAGTCCGTGGAAAAGGATTTATTCGGGGAAGCGCATCCGCCGCCGCAGGTCTTGAAACCGCGGGTCGGAGCGCAGGCTGTCTAATCCAGGATTTACTTTGAGCGTCAGGGGTCCCGAATCAGGCACCTCAAAGGCTCTCTCTAGCCACTCAAACGTCTGATCCTTGTCTCCGATGCTTAGACAGACCACGGCCATCGAGAAAGGTGCGACATAAGTTTTCTTCGCTAGCTCTTTGAGGCGCTGGAGCACTCGCTGCGCCTCATCTCTTCTTCCCGATAATCCATAGGCGTATCCGAGCCACGAGAGATACCCCGGGTTATCTTCGATATCCGCGATCTTGTGAAGCTCTGCGATGGCCTCTTCAGGTCTCCCTGCCTGTGCGTAAGCCAGCCCTAACAGCCCGTGCGCCTCGCTAAAATTCGAGTCCAGCTCGAGCGTTCTTTGGCATTGTGCGATCGCTCGGTCGTACTGCCGCGCGATCCAGTAAACCTTTCCGACATCCGTGTTGATGATCAGCGAGAGGGGGTCTAGTTCCTGGGCACGTTTGAGCTCGGCAATCCCTTCATCAAATCGGCCTAGCCAGGCCAAGAACTCGCCGTACCATTGATGCGCTGTCGCATAATTCGGATTTAACTCGATGGCGCGCTTGTACTCCTTTTCCGCTTCCGCCCAGTTAAAGTCGCCGTTCATGGCGATCAAGCCGAGTGAGGCGTGAGCTTCGGCGAGTGCCTCGTCAAGTTCCAGCGCCTTTTTGGCGGCGGCCCTGGTTTTTGAAACAGCCTCGGCTTGCGAAACTGGATCCTGGCCGCCCAAAAACGCGTAGGCATCGGACAATCCATCGTAAGCCAGCGCGTAGTGAGGATCTAAGGCGATCGCCTGCTGAAAGAACTCAATCGCCTTCTTAAATCCTTCCGTCGTCCGCTTGTTCCAGAAGTAACGTCCCTTCAGATAAAGCTGGTAGGCTTCCGGGTTTTCGGTGTAATGTTTGGTCAGTAGCCGCTTCTCGACCGGTGACAGCTTCGACACCAACGCCTCGGCCACTTGCGCTGAGACTGCATCCTGCATCTGGAAGATGTCGGTGCAATACTCGTCACACTGGTGCGCCCACAACGGCCGTCCGTCCGAGACGCGCAGCAGTCGCACCGTGACGCGGACCCGGTCGTCGAGCCTCTGGAGGCTCCCTTCGAGCACCGCATCCACCCTCAGCTCTCGCCCGGCCTCGAGCGGGTCTGGCTCCCCTTCGGCGTACTTGCGGACGGCGCTCGTCGGCCGGACCACCACCTGGCTGAGGCTGCTCAACCGGGTGATGAGCGTGTCTGTGACCCCGAGTTCCAGATACGGCTCGCTGGCTTCGGCGCCGAGCGGCTTGAACGGGAGCACGGCGAGGGATTTGATCGGGAGGCCGGACTTCGGCGGCTCGGGCTTGTGCGCCACCCAGAGGGAGGTGAAGCCGAGCGCTGCGACTAACAGCAGCCCACCCACAGCCAACCAAACCGACCTCGGACTCCAAGCTACTTTGCGCCGCCCCACGCCGCCTTGTCTGGCCGCCTCGTCCGGACCAGCCTCATCCTCGGTGATGGCCTCCTCTTCCTCAATGAGGAGGCTGGAGGTGGTAGTTTGCTCGACGATCAACTCCGTCTGCTCGTCCCACGCTTCACAGACGCTGACCGTGAAGCGGTAGCCGTGCTTGGGCACCGTCTCGATGCAGGGTTGGTCGGCGAAGCCTTGGGCCAAGACCTTCCTCAGGAGCGAGATGTTGCGGGCGAGGTTGACCTCCTCGACAAAGCTGTCGGGCCAGACCTGATTGAGCAGTTCCTCTTTCTCGACCAAGCGCCCGCTGCGTTCGACGAGCACCACGAGCGTATCGAAGGCCTTCGGCTCCAGCGCCACGGGGCGCCCCTCTATGAGGAGCAGGCGTTCGGCCGGATTCAGGATGAAGGGGCCGAACTGGTAGATGTGTTTCGCTTGCTTGCTCATGTCCGCCCGAAAAATTTCCGAAAGATTTCCTCAAGTAATCCGAAAGACCTTCCGCCCACTCCCCGAGTATCGTCGGCAGCAGAAGCGAAGAGGAATTAGCGGCCTTGGGCACGGGAGCCCACGCGGGCTCATTTTAACTCTCGGCGGTTGCCCAGGCAATCCATCGTAGGTCGCAGGCCGGCCCATTTTAATTGCGGATTGGGGATTGCGGAATGCGGATCGGTTGCTCTTCATTCCGCAGTCCGAATTCCGCAATCGCTGAGGAGGCGGTGTGAAGAAGGTCAGGCGGATACGCATCAGCATGGAGACGAAGCAGGTCCTGGTCATTAGAAGCTCACGCCGAATATGGTGCCCGGAGTGCGGCGAAGGAGCACAGATGGTCACGCCGGAGGAGGCGGCCGGCGTGAGCGGGGTGGCCACGCGCGCGATTTATCGATGGCTGGAGGAGGGTAAGATTCACTTCTGTTCTTCTCGCGAAGGAACGCCACTCACTTGCCTCAACTCCATCCTGAGGCTGAAGAGTGGCTGATGAACCGGGTGAGGAGGCAGAGGCACGCTCCGTCATTAAGACAGCCCTGAGACGCGGATGACAACCGTCCCCCGGAACGCAGAAGAAAAGCCAGGGAAAGTAGGAGGACGATCATGAGGGCAAGCATGAGGATTCGACCTGAGACCACCAGACCGCAGTTTTACTGGCAACCCCGCTTCGTCAAGTTCCAGGCGCTGCTGCTCGCGCTCACCATCGCGCTGAGCGTCGCCACCAGCCGCCTGAGGGCCGACACCGGCACCTGCGGCGGCGCCAACGTCACGGTGCCCTTTATGGATGTGACGGGCAATCAGTTCTTCTGCACGATTGCGGCGGCCTACTTCGCGGGGCTGACGAGCGGCACCTCGGCCATCACCTACAGCCCAGACAATGTCGTCACCCGTGATCAGATGTCAGCCTTCATCACCCGCACCCTTGATCAGTCGCTGCGGCGCGGGAGCCGCCGCGCGGCACTCAACCAGTGGTGGACGCATCAGGGATCGATCGGAAGGACGGGAGTTAGTCAGAGTCCTGCCGATATTGTGTGTGATGGCACCGACCTCTGGGTCGCCTGTGAAGGTGGCATTAATTTTCCTGCTAGTGTCTTCCGCCTCAAGTCAAGTGACAGCAGCTTCGTTGCAGGCTATGAATTGCCCGCCCGAACGCTGATCGTGGCAGGGGATGCAATCTATGTCGCGGGTGGGAGCACGCTCAGCTACATTGATCGAGCCGGTATCCATACAGTTGGAACGGGTTTCACCGGCAATCTGCAGTGTCTGGCCTTCGACGGGAAATACATCTGGACGGGCAGTTCTGCAGGTGTCGTCGGAGGTGTCGTCGGCAAGGTGTTGGTGACGGATAATTCTGTCACCACGGCAAACTCAGGTTTCGGGACTCTGAGCGGGATGCTCTATGACGGGAACAATGTCTGGGTGACGGAGCAGACCCCGTCCGGGAACGGGTATATCCGGAGACTAGACTCCGATGGCACGGTCAACCGTACGATCTCGACAGGATCAGGCGCTGGGCGGCCGATCTTCGACGGCACCAACATCTGGGTGCCTAATCAAGGAGACAACACGGTGACGATCATCCGGGCCACGACCGGAGCGGTGCTGGCGCAGCTTTCCGGCAACGGACTGAATGGTCCAGTAGCTGCGGCCTTCGACGGGGAGCGCATCATGGTGACTAACTTCAACGGCGGGACGGTCTCGTTGTGGAAGGCTGTCGATCTGACCCCACTCGGCTCTTTTGATGCCGGCACCAGCCGCCCATTTGGAATCTGCAGCGATGGGGTGAGCTTCTGGGTAACAGCGTCCAACTCTTCTTTTATCCGCCGTCTTTGAAAGCTTTGAGGAGCGGGTGTCTTCGTGGCCGAGGTCGGCGGAGTGTCAGGTGACGAGCTGACCAACCTGCACACCCACTTTAATAACAAGGAGGTTTCGTGATGGAAATCCATTTGCAGATTAAGCTCAACCGTCCGCACATCCGGATGCAGCGTCGCTTTGTGGCCTTTGAAGCTCTGGTGCTCACCTTGGTCTTACTGCTCACCGGCGCGGTCAGTCACTTGCGGGCTGATACCGGCACCTGTGGGGGAGCCATGATCACCTTGCCCTTCACTGATATCTTAAACGGCCCGAGCAGCGGCTTCTTCTGCTTCATCGCTCAGATCTACTTTCAAGGGATCACGGTCGGGACCTCGGCCACCACCTATAGCCCGGACAATCCGGTGACGCGGGGCCAGATGGCCGTCTTCCTGGCGAGGACCGAGGATTTAGCGCTCAAGCGGGGGAGCCGGCGGACGGCGATTGGGAAGCAGTGGAGCGTGAGGGTTCCATACTCTCAGTTTGTTGAGGGTAGGATCACCCAATCTGCCGTGCAGTTCGCCGCTTCCGATGGAATCAGTATTTACTATGCAAACCAGACTGACGGGGTCGTCTCTCGCACTAATATCCATGCAAGCTCGCCGCAAGAGCAAGGAAATACATGGACGGGTGCCGCGGGCGCATACGCGATATTGACGAACGGTCGCCTTGCATATATTACGGGCAATTTAAGCTCGGGAAAACTCTACATAGCCTTTCTCGGAATAGGGGGTGTGTATACGGTTCCCCAAAGTGTAGGCCCATTCCCCGCAGGCATCACATTCGACGGAGAGTTTCTTTGGATCGCCTGTTATGGCGCCAACCCTGGCGGAGGAGCTGTTAGCAAAATTCATCCTGATACGGATGGGTCTGGTTTCACCATCTTCAATGGCACGGGGTTCGACTTCAGCCGCCCCTACGGCATTCTGTTCGACGGCGAAAACCTCTGGGTGACTGATGACGGGGCCGCGCCTGCCGAAAACAGCACCCTGAAGCGAGTAGACCGTGACACCGGCCAGGTGCTCCAGACTATCACCGTCGGCAAGGGAGCGGGCATGCCGGTCTTCGATGGCACCAACCTCTGGGTCCCTAATCTCTACGATGACACGATCTCGGTGGTGCGGGCCGTCGGGGGGCTGAGAGGAGCGATCCTTGCGACGCTGACGGGCAATGGGATGAGCCGCCCGCTCGCCGGGGCCTTCGACGGTGAGCGAATACTATTCACCAATAATGGAACAAACGGCGCTTCGCTGTGGAACGCCGCGAGCCTGACACCGCTGGGCAGCGTACCTGTGAAAGATGGGGTATTGAGAGGCGCTTGTAGCGATGGGCTTGATTTTTATGTCACCAACCAGTTAACAAACGGCTTCCAACTGCTCCGCTTCTAAGTCAATCAGTTGAATCAATAATTGGGCACACTCTCTAGCGCGGATGGTGCTGTTTGTTCTCAAGATCTATTTGCACGATAGTCCTGTCCCTACCTGGGCAGCTCAGAACGCGAGGACTTCACGCTGAAGCGGTGGATCGAAGCTCTCGAAGAGGGGCGATCTAAGAAGAGTGAATGACGGAGGCCCGCAATGAGCCATCGCACAAAAGTATTTTACGGCTGGCGGGTCGTCTCCTGCACACCCAGCTCGTAACAAGGAGGTTTCGTGATGGAAATCCATTTGCAGATTAAGCTCAACCGTCCGCACATCCGGATGCAGCGCCGCTTTGTGGCCTTTGAAGCCCTGGTGCTCACCTTGGTCTTACTGCTCACCGGCGCGGTCAGTCACTTGCGGGCTGATACCGGCACCTGTGGGGGAGCCATGATCACCTTGCCCTTCACCGATATCTTAAACGGCCCGAGCAGCGGCTTCTTCTGCTTCATCGCTCAGATCTACTTTCAAGGGATCACGGCCGGGACCTCGGCGACCACCTATAGCCCGGACAATCCGGTGACGCGGGGCCAGATGGCTGTCTTCCTGGCGAGGACCGAGGATTTAGCGCTCAAGCGGGGCAGCCGCCGGGCCGCCCTCAACCAGTGGTGGACGCCTCAGGCGACCTGGTTCCTACGGAAGGTTGGTAGAAGATTGTATCCCTTTGATGTTGTCTGTAATGATGATGAGCTGGTGGTGGTGAATAATAGCGGGAGCGTGAGTCTCGTGCGGGCGAGCCATGGCACGATAGAAAATGAGGCGTTTCAATTCACTGATGGCACGCCTTTAATCAAGCCGCGAACCGCTGTGGTTGCGGATGGCATAATCTACGTCGCGGGTGGGAACGCTCTGGGTTATTTCGTACCCCTTGACCGTGCTGAGTCTTTTGGCAGCGACATAGTTGTAAATTTAGTATCGAAAAACTTTTCCCCGGACCTGCAGGCCCTGACCTTCGATGGGAGCTTCGTCTGGACAGGCAGCTCTTCAGGTGTCGTCGGCAAGGTGTTGGTGACGGATAATTCTGTGACCACGGTGGGCTCCGGCTCCGGCTTCGGTACGGTGAAGGGGATGCTCTTTGACGGCTCCAGCGTCTGGATCACATCGGAGTACAACAGTGACCCCAGCTTCAGCGGGCCGTTTCTGCGCCGACTGGACTCTAATGGCTTTGAAACCCTGGGAATATTTACCGGAACCATACCCAGCGTCGGGAGGCCAGTCTTTGACGGGACCAACATCTGGGTGCCTAATACAGGAGACAACACGGTGGCGGTCATCCGGGCCACGACCGGAGCGGTGCTGGCACAGCTTTCCGGCAACGGGCTGAATGGCCCTGTGGCTGCGGCCTTCGACGGGCAGCGGATTGCGGTGACCAACTTCAATAGCAACACCATCTCGTTGTGGAAGGCGACGGACTTGACGCCGCTCGGCTCCTTCATAGTTGACACTACCAACAGCCAGCCGTTCGGAATCTGTAGTGATGGGGTGAACTTCTGGGTGACACTTTCCGCCGATCGCTATCTGGTCCGCTTTTGAGGAGCAGGGAAAGAGCTGGCGAGACAGCCAGCTTCAAGGAGCAGCCTCGTCTTAGGCACTCAGGAAGAGGCGGGTGATCCGACACCTGCGTTTGTGCCGCGTCAGTGCGGGGCGGGCAGCGTGGTGGAAGGTGGAAGAGACTAAGGTCAAGCCTTGAGTCCGGTGATCCGAATTCCGGCGTGCGTCTTGTAGCGCATGTTGATGCCGACGAGCAGCGCAGTGATCGCCTCGACCTCAATCACCTGCTCCTTCCGAAGCAATGATCACTTCCAGCGCGGTGATCAAAGGCGGCAGGTCGGCGGTGACGATCTGCCAGAGAATATCAAAATCAACTGAGTCGTAGCCATGAATGAGCCGATTGCGCAAACTGACGATCTGCGGCCAGGGTACTTCCGTGTGGCGGGCGCGCACCTCTTGGGCCACGCGACCCGCCGCTTCACCGACAATCTCAAGCAGCCGCACCAGCGCGAGATTCAACAGCCGATCCGCATCAAGGTCCTCACGCGTTTTACCCTGCGCTAGCTCAACCGCTTCTCTGGCGTGATCGAGCATGTGGCGCAAGGCCATCAGGCGGTCACGCCTGCTCATACTGCGTCTCCGCTTCGGCTTCCACCTGATGGCGGAAGTATGGGCTGACGAACTGCGGCGTGTTCAGGTCAACTTTGCGGCCCAGAATTTCCGAAAGCTCTGATTCCATCGCAAAGAAGCTCAAACCCGGCGCGTGCCCAGCCTCGAACTCGACCAGCACATCCACGTCGCTGGTGGGGCAAAAGTCATCTCGCAGCGCAGAGCCGAAGAAAGCCAGCCTGCGGATATGGTGCTTGCGGCAGAAGTCAGCAATCTTTTTTCGATCAACCGGAATACGCAGCATGACGACCTCTTAAACTAAAAGCGGCTTCATCGGCCACAGCCCGCGAGCCTGTTGAAGGGCTTGGCGCCATATCACAATCCAATCATAGCATCGGCTCGCCGTAATCGGAACGATGGAATGATAATGGATGTAGCGCGGCAACCCTCACCTTGCGCAGCAACTCAACGAGCGGCAAATCAAAGCAGAGCAGATGCGGCAGGAGCGATTACGACAACGAATCTCAGGATGTCATCGCTAGCTCTCACTCTTGCCGAAACTGGCGGCTCAACCTGGGAGTCCGGTGAGGCGGATTCCGGCGTGCGTCTTGTAGCGCAGATTGACGCTGACGAGCAGCGCGGTGATCGCCTCGACCGTCCGCGAGTTGGCCAGCACGCCGCCGTCCACATAACGGCAACCGGGGACCGCCTCGACCAGCGAGCGCAGGCGGGCCTTCGCATCCTTGTTGTCGCCGCAGACGAGAACGTCGCACTCAACCTCATGCGCAAGGTCAGCCAAGGCGACGGCCGAGACGTTGTGGAAGGCCGAGACGACTTCAACGCCGGCAGGCGCAAGCTCAGCGCATTGCTCAGCGGCCGAGCCGGCCCAAACGCCGAGGGTGCGGGTCGGCCTTCCGCCGACGGCTGGCTCCAGCGGGACCGTCACATCGACCAACAATGAGCCGGATGCGATCCGCTCGCGAATATCTTTGAGCGTGGCGATCTGTGCGGCGAACGGCACCGTCAGGACGATGATCGTAGCGCCGGCCGCGGCCTCAGCGTTGGCGGCGCCATTGACCGTCACCCCATTGCCGAGTGCCGTGCGGATCTCTTCGGCCGCCGCCATCGCTCGCGCAGCCTCACGCGAGCCGATGGTAATTGCCAAGCCGGCTTTCGCCCATCGCAACGCCAGTCCCTTGCCCTGGTCGCCTGTGCCGCCGATGACGGCTATCCGTTCATTGAGCATGTCTTTTTACTCCATCAGCCTGCTCGCCACCCTCGGCTCTTGCAGCAGTTTATAAACTGGGTAGACCTTGCCCTTTTCCAGGTAAGCGTCGAGAAAATTCCAGGCCACCAGTCCGTTGTCGCTCTCGGCTTCGAGCAAGTAGAAGGCGAGCGGGGCGAGCGGTTGCGCGGCACGGACGAGGATCGAACCAGCCGGGAAGGTGAGGCTCTCTTTTTGCGCGTGGCCGGTGAGCTCGATCTCCTGATGTCCTTGGAAGGTGCGGCTCGCCCGGCTCACTTTCTCGATGACGAAGCTTTCGACTTCGGCGGCGAGAGGCTCGGTCAGTTCCTCGACCGCCAGGCCGTGCGCGATCAGCTTCTCGATCACCGGGCGCAACTTTGCTTCGGCACGCAGCAGGTAGGCTCGCGGCAGGGTGGCAGTCTTGGTCGCGGCGAAGAGGCCATAATCTGGCATGCGCACCGCAGTGAATTTGTCTTCGACCATCGCCACCATCTCGCGACCCGAACGCGGGTTCTTCTGCTTTTTGACCTCGCCCACGAGGATCTCAACCGGCTTGGGGAGCGGCTTGAGTTCGAAGTCTACGCCGAATTGGATGGGCTTGGCGCCGAGGGCTCGCTGGACCATCTCCTCATCGACCCGCTTGGTGAGTTGGACGATCTCCTCCGCGTGCGCGGCCGAATACTTGAAGATCTCCTCGACGAAGGCGGCCGTCACTTCGACCCGCCCGCGGAAATCGAGGTAGCTATATGCCTCCGACAGGATCGTCAACCGGTTGCGCAGGCCGACGTAGTTGTTGCCGAACATCGGCCGGTGATCGAAGGTGCGCCAGATTTTCGTCTTCTCCTTTTCGCCCTCCTTGGGCGTGGCCTCGCCGAAGCGCAGCAGCTCGCGGTTGATTGACTCTTGGTAGCCGAAGTTGCCGTAGTAATAGGTTCGGAACTTGTGCCGCGTGAGCATCGCCCTGGTAATCGCGGTGAGCATCTTGTCGCGCTCGTAGGCGATCAGGCGCGGGTCGGCGTTCGGGTTCAAGGTCGGCGCGTAGGTCAGGTGATAGCCGTGGTAGGAGCCGTTGGTCGTGTGCAGGTCGACCGTGAGGTGCGGGTCCCAGCGGTTGAAGAGGCGGATGAGCGACCGGGCCTCGGGGGACTCGAGTTTCATGTAGTCGCGGTTGAGGTCGAGCCCCTTCGCGTTCTCGCGCGTGCCGACGCCGCCAATGGGGCCATTCTGCTGGGTGCGATTCTCCAAACTGATGCGCTCGTTGCCGTCGGCGTTGTAGATCGGCGCGATCAGAATGATCAGCTTGTCGAGCAACGTGCGGAGGTCGCCGGTCGCGATGCGCCGCGCGAGGTGCAGCATCGCCTCCTTGCCCTCGACCTCACCCGCATGGATATTGGCCATGATGAAGACGACCGGCTTGCCTGACGCCCTCGCCTCGCGGGGGTGCGCAACGGGCGGGTCCGCAAAGACGAGGAGCGGCAACGCGCGCCCCTCCTGCGACTCGCCGAAGGATTCGACGCGCAGGCGCGGCTCGCGCTTCTGCAACTCGCCGATGAAGCGGACCACGTCCGCGTAGCGGCTCGTCTCCTCGTAGTTCGTCATCTCGGCGCGCGATTTCAATTGATCGTCTTGGGCTTTGGTCATATCTGTCATGGGTGCCAGGCCGAGCAGTAGTAGTCCGGCCAGGGCAAGGGCCAACTTCATGGCTTGAGTCTCCGCTGGTTGTTGGGTGTTGCGTGCTGGCGAAAGCGGATTGTAGATGAAAGGCGGCGAACTTGCCAGCCCATCTCTCAAGGAACTGAGCTAACAGGCGCTGGTACAGTGCGGGGAGCGTGAGCGACCTGGTGGCCTCGCGAGAAGCGCTGTGGCGGCAGGCGTCAGGTCGCTCACGCTCCCCGTACTGTACCCAGAAGGCATGTTCGATTTAGGACCTCATCACCACGATCTTATAAACCCAACTCATCAAGTAAAGCGCGAGCAGCGCATACGTCATCGGCTTCGCAAGCCAGGCATCGATCACCCGCCGCCACGGGATTCGACGATAAAGTAAGTAACACGAAAGCGGGACGAGCAACACGGTGAGGAAGAAAGCGAGGAGGCCGAAGGGCTGGGTGACCAACGCCTCGAAGAAACGGAACTTGGCCGCATAGGCGAAGCTGGTCGTCAAGCCGCAACTCGTGCACGGCACGCCTGTCAGTTTGAGGAAGAGGCAAGGCGGTAGACCCAACTGCTCGTGCGTGCCCACCCCGCGCGGCGATGGCGGCAGGAGGCGGGCAATGACCAGGACCGCGCCCGCCAGCCCAAGCAATGTCAGGTACCGTGCGCGGTCCTGGCTGGTGTAGACGGGCGCGAGCGCGGACTGGCGGGACAGATGCGCCACAGCAGATGAACCGACCTCGATCAATGATTCCCCCCGATGAAACTAGCGATGCCCACCAGGAAGTAAAAGATATAACCGATGACGGAAAGCACCGTCATGACAATGCCGAGGTAGAAGCCCACCTTGGCAAAAGTCTCCCCGGCCTGGGGCGCCTGCCCGTTCTGGATGGCATTCAACTCTATCTTGCCGAGAACGAGTCCGACCACGCTCAGGATGGTGCAGCAAGTGAAGACTGAGACGATGCTCAAGACCATCGAGGCGATCGCGCGGCCACTCGCCCCCGCGGGCAGCGGCGGGTTGTAGCCGGCGGGGCTTTGACTGCCTGGGTAAGGCTGATAACTCGGCGGCGCCTGCTGACCGCCCGGGTAGCCCTGATATGACTCCTGGGGTGGGGGCGGGGTTGGCAGTGGGTCACTCTCTTGACCTGCTGTGCGCGGGAGTGGCGCCGAACAGTTGCGACAGAATTGCGCCCCCTCTGGGTTGGGGCTGCCACACTTGGTACAGAACATTGGGGTGTCGTCCTCTTCTTTAATTGGTGTCGCGGCGTGGCGGCACTGGCCTCGCCTCTTGCAGCCGCGTAGTGGTCGATTCAGTCACGCTGAAACCAGAAAGCGGTGGCGCGGACGGCTCTGAAAGTTGCGGTGCGGTGGGCGCCCCGATCGGCAGTGGCGTGGGCGGCCGCTGGATTTGCTGCCGCTTCAACTCAACGATGCGCTTGCTGACGAATAGCCCGTTGATGACGAGGCCGACTCCGACCAAGAAAGGGATCACGCCGGCCGTCCAAAGGTAGCGGAGGATTTCGGCAGCTTCCGGATTCTTCCTGGCGGCCGCGGTGGCCACGGCGCTCATGAAGAAGTAGAGGAAGATCATCACGCCCAAGCCGACACAGCTCGCGATCACGCCGCCTTTGATTTCATTGTAGCGTTTCTCTTCGGGCGTGATGCCCTTCTGGCGCTCGCGCTCTTCTTCAGTCAGGAACATCTCCGCGACCCAGGTCTTGCTCCAATCGAAATTGCCTCTGCCCTTGCCCGACATGATCTCGCGCACGCCGTAGAGGTTGGCACCGCATTGTTTGCAAAACCTGAGGTCCTCGTTGACTTGGATTCCGCATTGGGGGCAAAACATACTGGCCACTCCTCTAGCTATTTAGGCACCTCGCGCGGCGGCATATACTCCGGCAGGTGCTGGGTGTCGTCCTCAGTCGCGCTCGGCGCAGTCCGCGGCGCGGGCTCAAAGCTGCTGGTTTGAGGCGTCGCCGGTTGCGGCTGGGCGGAGAAGACCGGCCGTGGCGGTTGGAACTGCGGTGGGGCGGGCGGCGCCGGCACCTGGGCCGGCCGCGCGGGCGCCACATTGATCGGCCGCGCATTGATAATCTTTGAGATGCCGGTGCCGACCAGAATCAAGCTCAAAAACATCCAGAAGAAGGACGGGCTGTCATGGCGGAAGGGCATGGTGAAGATGATCGAAAAGAACTGCATGGCGATGAAGATGCCGCCGATGATCGTCAGCTTGACCCCCCGGGCCATCTCCCGCTGGCGTTGGATTTCACGCGGGTCCGGCGTCGGAGGGTAAGAAGCGGCGGGCTGGAGTTGGCCAGTCAGCGCCTGCAAGATGACGCCCAGATTGGTGCCGCAGATCGTGCAGAACTTCCTCGCCTCAGCCTGATTTGCCCCACAATTCGGACAGAACATGACGCCCTTCCTTAAAGGCCGATCTTAACGCTCATCGTGCAGTGGTGATGATCGGTGCCGCTTATCTTTAACTGAAGTTCTCCGCTCTACTCCGGGTACGAATTTACGCGCCTCAGTATAGCATGCCTCTTCAAGGCGCCCAAACAGATGCCCTGCGCATCCCACCGCTCGAGATCAAGCTACAGTGGAAACGCTGGCGCGGGCCAAAAAGTTGCGCAGAGGCGGGCGGCCGCAGGAGGTGGGTTCAAGAATTCTCCATCGGGAGACTGTCAAAGCGGCGCTCTTCGTCGTACTCGCGCAGCAGGTCGAGAATCAGGGAGGTATTACTTGACGCCTTGATCACCTGGGCGAAGCCCACCTTCGACTTCTCAAAGACGAAGAAGCCCCCGTTGGCGTCCACCACCAGGCGCTTGAAGGCCTCCAGCCCCGACGCTTCGCCCAAACTCGCGTTGACGATCAGGCCGTCGGTGAAATAGATCTTGCCCGCGACCTCACTCTTGCGGACCGAGAGCGTGCCGGTGAGGTGATTGTTCTCCAGGATCTGGACGATGTCGAAGATGCTCACGTCGGCGAGATTGCCCGAGAGCGTGGCGTGCCCGGTCGCCGGCCCCTTCGCTTGGGCCGGGCCGCGGCTGCGCGACTGCTCCATCCGCTTCAACTCCTGCAACCGGAGCGTGACCGTCACCCGCGGGTTGAGCTGCCGCGCGTCGAGCAGGCAGCGGTTGGCCTCCTCGAAGTTGCCCGCCCTCACGTAGAGCCCAGAAAGTGCCAGGCATTGGCTGGCCGCCTGGTCAGTCAGGCTGCGCTCCAGGTAGAGCGCGCGCAGCTTCTCGCGCAGACGGATATTCTCGGGCTTGCAGTCGACCGCCTGCTCCAGCGCCGCGATGCCGCGCTCCGGCATGTTGTACTTGATCAGCAATTCCGCGTCGAGGATGACGCTCTCGATGTCGAGTTCTTCGGTTTCCTTCATAGGTCCTGTCGGTTAGGCATTGAGGATGTTTCAGCCCTGGCTCCCCTACTTGATTGTTTGATGATTGACTCCCGCAATCCTATTAGGGCCGATCCTGGGGCAGGCACGAATTTGGTCAGGGGCTCTCGCTAGTGGCTTGCAGTGTAGCACTTCCGTGAGGCGCAAACAACGCAAAAATCAGTGATCAGTGATGAGTAAAAAGTAGAAAGTAAAAAGTAGAAAGTTCTGGTACTTTCCACTTTCCACTTTCCACTTTTTACTCATCACTGATCACTCATCACTGCCTTTTCATCAGCCGCTCGACCTCTCCGGCCTCGCTCGGGATGGCCGCCGATAGTTTGCGCACGCCGTCGGCCGTCACCAGGTAGTCATCTTCGATCCGGACGCCGATCCGCTCGCCAGTGAGGTAGAGGCCCGGCTCGATGGTGATGACATCGCCCGGCTGGAGCGGGCGCGTGGGGTCGCCGACGTCATGCACGTCCATGCCCAGGTAGTGGCTCGTCCCGTGAATGAAGAAATAATCCATCGTGTGCTCGGCGCCGCGCTCATCCTTGGCGCGCAGGGGGCTGGCCGCAAAGATCTCTTGCGTCTTGTGCGTCAGCGCATCGAGGAAGGTTTTGCCGGGCTGAACGGACTCGGCCACGCGGCGCTGCGCCTCAAGTACGAGGTCGTAGATCTCACGCTGCCGCGGGGTGAAGCGGCCGGAGGCCGGGTAGGTCCGCGTGATGTCGGCGGCGTAGTAGCTGTACTCGGCGCCAATATCGACGACGACCACATCGCCCGCCTCGATCTGCTTCCGGTTGCGGTCGTAGTGCAGGATGGTCGAATAAACGCCCGACCCGATGATCGAGTCGAAGCTCGCCCGCTCGGCGCCGTTCCGCAAAAAGGCCGCCAGGACTTCGCCTTCGAGTTCGTACTCGTAAACGCCGGGCCGTAGCGCGCGCGCGACATTGGCCTGCGCGGCGGCGGTGGCATCAATCGCCTTTTGCAGCAGCGCGATCTCGGGTTCGGATTTGGTCTGTCGCAAGCGGCTGAGCTGCGGCGCGACGCTGCGCAGGCGCTGCTCGTCGCCGCCCACGATGGTCAGCAACTGATCGGCCAGCATTCGCTCGCGCGCCCGATAGGTATTCCCTTTCGGCGGGATGATCGTGTAGATGTTATTTCCCGCGCCCACGAGCCGCTCGACTGTTTTCTTGAATTCATTGCTCGCCAGGACACGCTCAAAGCCGAAGGCACTCTCAGCCTCCGGCCCCGGCCCGATCTGCGGCCCGGTCCACCGCTCAGCGCCCAAGTTGCGCGACGGGATGAATAAGATTTCGCGCACGCCATCGAGCCCTTTCGGCGCTAGCACCAGGTACGCCGACGGCGTTTCGACCCCCGTCAGGTACTGGAAGAAATTATTCTGGCGGAAGCGCCCCGCTTCGCCGAAGTCAGCTTCGTGCGCCCCGCCGAGCACCACCACGCCGTCTTTGATCTGCTCCATCAACCGCTGACGCCGCGCTTTGTATTCGCTGAGCGGTTGATTGGCGAGCCGGGGCTCCGGTGCGGCAGTAGCACGAGAGGCAAAATCACTAACGACGAGAGAGAGGGCGAGAAGGGCGACCACCAACCCGGTTGCAGTTCTTGTCATGGCTTAACCTTCCAAAGGTCTGAGTTCACCACAAACAGGAAACGTCCCGCGACCTATCAGGTTGCGGTTGCTTCCGAAAGAGGTCCCTAGCCGAGGCAACCGCAACCTGACAGGTCGCGGGACATTTCAGCGGACCTTAGTGGTGAGCGATTATCCGCGCCGTAAGGACTGGATCAGCTTCCGGACCGGCCCCTGGAACAACGACATCACGCCCATATAACTATACCCGACGAGGAAGATGAGCAGGAAGGGGATGGTGCCGTAGATCTCGCTGCGGAGCGCGTAGATGACGGCGCCGACGAAATAGAGCGCGAAGGCCAACTCCAACGCCGGGAGCAGGCCGTGTTTGCGCCCGTAGAGCCGGGCCTGCTGCAACCAGTTGTCGCTCGTCCGCTCGACCCGGTACTTCGGCGTGCGGACAAAACTCGACTTGACGCCGCAGAGCGCTTCGAGCACGGCGCGGGTGTTGGAGAAGACCAGGCCGATGCCTATCCCCATCGCCAGCGGCACCAGCCACAGTCGCCGCCACTCGCGCGGATGAAGGTAGATGATCGCCGAGCCATAGAAGGCCACCACCGAGAAAGTGGAGAAGAGCATCAGCGGCGCGTCGAGCAGCAGCATATGGAAGAGCCCCTGATTGAAGCGCACGACCAAGACCGGGACGTGCAACAAGCTGAGCAGGATGATGAGCGGGGCGGCGAAGTTGTTATTGAGGCGGAAGAAGAGTTCGAGCTTCTGCCAGCGCGTCAGTTGCGGGTGACGCCAGACGCGCGGGATGAGCTTCAGCCCCACTTGCACGAGCCCCTTCGCCCAGCGCCGCTGCTGGGCCTTGAAGGCGTTGATCTCCACGGGCAGCTCCGAAGGCACGTCCTCGTCGAGCAGGTAGACGAAGCGCCAGCCCATCAACTGCGCGCGGAAGCTGAGGTCTGAGTCTTCAGTCAAAGTATCGTGCTGCCAACCGCCGGACCACTCGATCGCCTGGCGCCGCCACATGCCGGCGGTGCCGTTGAAGTTGAAGAAGCCCCCGGTGCGGTTGCGCGTCACCTGCTCGATGACCAGGTGGCCGTCGAGCAAGACCTCCTGAATCCGCGTCAGCAGCGAGTAGTCGGCGTTGATGTGACTCCACCGCATCTGGACGAGACCGATGCCGGGGTCGGTGAAGTAATCCAGCATCTTCCGCAGACAATCAGGCCGCGGCATGAAGTCGGCGTCGAAGATGGCGATCAGCTCTCCCTTGGCGGTGCGCATCCCATGCTCCAGGGCGCCGGCCTTAAACCCCGAACGGTTGTCGCGGTGAAGATAGCTGATGTCGTAGCCGGCCGCCCGGTAGCGTTCGACCGCGGCCGAGGCAATGCGCGTGGTGTCGTCGGTCGAGTCATCGAGCACCTGAATGTCCAGCAGGTGGCGCGGGTAATCCAGCGCTGTGACCGACTCCAGCAGCCGCTCGGCAACATACATCTCGTTGAAGAGCGGAAGCTGCACCGTCACGCGCGGCAGCTCGTCTTCAGCGAAGCGGCGCTTGGGCGCAGGCTTGACGTGCCGGTAGCGCCAGAACTGGTAGACCAGCCGCACGCGGTAGACGCCGAGAATCGCGAGCAGCGTCAGGATGGTGAAGTAGAGCAGGATGATCGTCCAATCGAAGGCGTCAAGCGAGTAGAGATAACTGATGTTATCGCGACCGTGCTTCAAGATCGGGTCGATCGCCTGCCGGGCTTGATCAAGCTTGGGCGCTTGTTGCAGCAGAAATAGGGCGAAGCTCATAGGTAATAGTTTGCTCTTTCGCTTACTTGCTTACTAAGTTGTTAGTCAGTCTAGCATGGTATCGTTTTGCCGGGCGCTGTCAAATGATCCAGCTCAGACATACCCATTCGCCTCGAACCACTGCACCGCCTTCTCCAGCGCCCTTTCGATCGGACTCTGCGGCAGGCCGAGTTCGCGCACGGCCTTCGACGAGTCGTAATACATCGCCTTCTGCGACATCTGGACCGAGTAGAAAGAGACCTGGGGCGTTTTGCCGAAGTAGCGGGCGAGGATCATTTCGTCGAAGTAAGCGACGGCCAAGGGGAGGGCATGCGGGATGGCGAAGCGAGGCGCCGGCTTGCCCGTGATCGCGGCGAGCATCTCCAGCATCTGCTTGAGCGAAAGGTTGCGGTGGCCGAGGATGTAGCGCTCGCCGGTGCGCCCTTTCTGCCAGGCCAGGATGTGGCCGCGCGCGACATCGGCTACGTCGATCAAGTTGAGCCCCGTGTGGACGTAGGCTGGCATCCGGTCTTGGAGGAAGCGGAGGATGATCTCGCCCGTGGGCGTCGGTTTGATGTCATGCGGCCCAACCGGCGTCGAGGGGTTGACGATCACCACGTCGAGCCCGTCCTGTGCGGCTTGGCGCGCAGCCTGCTCAGCCAGGTACTTGGATTTTTTATAGTCGCTCACCAGCTCATCAAGTGTGGTTTGTGTCTCCTCGGTCCCCAGGGTGCCTGCCGGCGGGACGCCGATGGCGGCGACTGAACTGGTGTGGACGAAGCGCCGGGCGCGGGCGGTGTGGGCGGCGGCCAACAAGTTCTCCGTGCCGGTGACATTGACGCGGTAGATCGACTCGCGATCACGCGCCCAGAAAGAGTAATGGGCCGCGACGTGGAAGACCACTTCACAGCCCCCAACTTGCTCAGCCAACTTCCGCCGGCTCTCTAAATCGCCCCCGACCAGCTCGACCGGCAGCCCCGATAAGTTGCGCAGATCGCCGGCCGGGCGGACCAAAGCCCGCACTTCGTGGCCATCGGCGAGCAACGCGCGCACCAGGTTGCTGCCGATAAAGCCGGTGGCTCCCGTCACGAATGCACGCATAAGGCAGTAGGCAGTAGGCAGTAAGCAGTAGGCAGAACAGGGTAAAACTGCTTGCTGCCTACTGCCTACTGCCTACTGCTTACTGTTTTCTCAGATTCCCATGACTTGAACGTGGACCTTCCGATTGTTGGGCCCATCGAACTCAGTGAGGATGATGTTCTGCCAGGTCCCGAGCTTCAGTTTGCCATCGGCGACCGGGATCGAGAGGCTGAGGCCGACCACGACGGCGCGCAGGTGGGCGTCAGCATTCTGGCGGTCACAATCGGAGAGCAGCGGATCGTTGTGCTTGTAGTAAACTCCACGCGGGATGAGTTGCTCGAAGAGTGAAGCGACATCCGAGAGCAAGGCGCCCTGCGTTTCATTCAGCAGCAGGCCGGCGGTGGTATGGAGTGAGGAGATCTGAACAAAACCATCGCGAACCGGGGCCTGCTCGACGAAGGCTGCTATGTCCTTGGTGATGCTTTTCAGTTCCAGGCGCTCGTGAGTGGCAAAGCTGAGCGTGGTCGAAGAGATCTTGTAGGTCCCTTCCTTGGTGCTAATCTGCGGCTCTTTCTCTACCGGGGAGAGTGCCAGGTTGCTCATTTGCGGTTCTCCTTATTTTGGTTACTTGGTAATGGAGATTATCAAGGCGCGGCGGCGGCAAGATTCGAGCGCCGGGGCCGCGCTAAAATTTAAAGGTGAAACTCTAACGAGCCAAAGGCGACTTGTCAACCGTAGGAGGCGACTGACTTTGCCTGCCTACGCCGCCCTCCCGAGATGGTTTGACCATCGGCCCGACGCCCAGGGAGACACCGGCCGCCTGCCGCAAGGCACGCATCGCCTGCCGCAAGCGATAGCAGAAGTGTACCGAGACAACAGGGCGTGCTACCAGCACCTGCATGAGCGGCCAGACCTTGAGGCTCCCGTCTGCCCCGAGCGCGCGGCTGAAATCAGGGATCTCACAACTAGCCTCATCAAGCACGACGCGCATGGCAGAGGCCGGCAGACCCAAACGCGCGCAGACGGCCAACACCTCATAAGTCTCCATGTCGACTGCCGCCGCCCCGTACTGCTTGCCGAGTGTCAATTTGCCCTCCGCCTCCGCCACCACCCGCCCAATGGTCAGGCCCACGCCGTGGGCGCACGAGCGACCCGCCGCGCGTAATGCCTCGACCAGCAACTTCGAGAGGGTAGGATCGCAGGCGAGGCTCACGTTTTCTTCACGCGCGTCTCGCTTTTCTCTTGAATCTCGCCTCCCGGCCGCGGCTCGCGCCCGCAAACAAAGGTCGTAAACGACCGCGTCGCCGGTCTTGAGTAGCGGGTCGAGCCCGCCGGCCAGTCCGATGACCAGCAGCGCATCGTAGCGCGTCGCGGCCAGGTGAGTTGTCAACCGCTCGGCGAAGCCCGCCGCGCCGATCTCAGATTTGAGCAGGGTGATCTGGTTATTTGCCAACCGCCCGCGGCAGACCCTCATGCCCTGCTCGCTCGAAGATGACCGCCGGGCGAGCAATCCGGCCACCGCCTTGAATTCAATCTCGGCCGCCGTCACCACACACAGCCGTGCGCGGCGAGTGCGCTCAATCTCCCGACTCACCGCACCACCTGCAGTTTGTGAGATTCAACTATCAACCCTCGCTGCTTCACCCACTCAAGCAGCCGGCCCCCGATCACCGCCCGGTCGGGGGTCAAATCTTCGACCCGCGCGCAGCCGCAGAGCATGAGCGCGGCGCGTAGCTCCGAGCACAGGGCGCGGATAAAAATCTCGACGCCTTCCACGCCGCCTTCGACGTAAGCCCGCAAGACCGGCAGCGCCACCCCGACCGCGCGGGCGCCGAGCGCGAGCGCCTTCGCGGCTTGCATCCCGGTGCGCATCCCGCCCGAAGCGATGAGATTGAGGCCGAGCGAACGAAGCTCACAGACGCTCGCCGCCGTCGGGATGCCCCAGTCCCAGAAGGCTTCTCCTAAATGGCGCAACGCATTATTGCGCAACGTCTCGACTCCGACCCACGAGGTCCCGCCCGCGCCTGACACATCGATCCATCGCACTCCTGCCTCGGCCAGGCGCGCGCCGGTTTCACGCGCAAAGCCGCAGCCGGTCTCTTTGACGATGATCTCGACCGGCAGTTCGTCAACCAGCCGGCGAATGGCGGCGAGCGAGCCGCGGAAGTCGTGATCGCCCTGCTCCTGGATGATCTCCATCGCCGTGTTGAGGTGAACGCAGAGGGCGTCAGCCTGAATGTCGTCGGCCAGTTGCTGGACTTCACGCGTGCTCATCTCCCGCGCCTGCGCGATCCCGATGTTGCCGAGGAGCAGCACCTCAGGCGCCACGTCGCGCACCTGGAAGGTCTCTCTCACTTCCGGGTGGGCGAGCATGACGCGCTGCGAGCCGACGCCGAAGCCGATGCCCAGGCGACAGGCGAGCGCCGCGACCTCGCGGTTGAAGCGCCCGGCCTCCGGCGTCCCGCCCGTCATCCCCGTGATGACCACCGGGTAGCTGAGCCGCCGGCCGAGCACCGTCACACTCAAATCAATCTCGTCGAGGAGGGTTTCAGTCAGCGGCTGATGGACCAATTCGACATCCTCAAAGAGAGTGGTCTTGTGACGGAACTCAACATCCTGATGCGCGCACAGATCGAAGTGGCTGCGCTTGCGATTGACGATTTCTGGAGTCGTAGTCATGCGTGGTGACTCAAGCCACTCGGCCTGAGATCGAAGCGATGGCTTGCTGAAAAGAATAGGTTAAGGTAATTTAGCTACCCTCATGGACAATCTGGCTTGCAACGATTCCTGCTGTCTTGAACTTGTCGATCCGCCTCGCTCGCCTAAAGAGGTCAGTGAGCAGGTGTGATTATAGTCCGATTCGACTAAATGCAAAAGCGCCGCCGAGGGGCTCACGATTGCCACTTGGCCAAGCCAATCTGATCCGGCGGGCATTACTGCTGACTCATCGCATGCGCAAACATCTACCGATCATCCTAGTGCTCCTGTTCAGTGCGGCGATCTATTTCGGCGCTTGCCCTCAACCTTCTTTGCTCGATGACGCCGACTCGACCCACGCCCAGGCGGCCAAAGAGATGTTCCAGCGGCACGACTGGGTGACGCTCCACGTCGACGGGGTTCGCTATCTGGAAAAGGCCCCCTTGCTGTACTGGGCGGCGGCGGCCTCTTACCGGCTCTTCGGCATCAACCAGTTTGCCGTGCGCTTCCCGACGGCGCTCGCCGTGATCCTGCTGGCCGCGATGGCTTATCTCTTCGGGCGGTGGGCCTACTCCGAGAAGGCGGGGCTGTACGCGGCCATGATCTTGGTCTCGTGCGTCGGCGTGTTTTTGTTCACCCGGATCATGATTCCCGAGGCATTCCTGGCCCTCTTTTTCACCATCGCGCATTTCTGTTTTTTACGGGCCTTCTTCGGCGCTGGCCGGGAGAAGAGGTTCTATTACGGGTTTTACGCGGCCATGGCCCTGGCCGTGCTGACCAAGGGATTGATCGGGGTCGTCTTCGTCGCCGGGCCGGCGGGTTGTTTTCTGCTGCTGACAGGCCGCCTTTCCGAGTTGAGACACCTGCGCTTGCTCTCAGGCAGCGCGCTGTTTCTGGCCATCGCCGCCCCCTGGCACCTCCTCGCCGGGTGGCGCAACGAGCACTTCTTCTGGTTCTATTTCGTCAACGAACACTTCTTACGCTTCCTCGGCAAACGCGAGCCGGTGGATTACAACAAGGTGCCGTTCCTGAGCTACTGGCTGCTGCACCTCGCCTGGCTCTTCCCTTGGAGCCTGGGCCTGCCGCTGCTCGCCAGGCAGGTGCCCCGTTCACTGCGCACCGGCGACCGGGTGACGCTTGTGAATCTCTACCTGTGGCTGTGGGCAGGGATCATCCTCGTCTTCTTCAGCATCTCGACGAGCCAGGAGTATTACACCTTCCCGGCTTACCCGGCCCTCGCCCTGCTGCTCGGCGCAGCTTTCGCCTCGGCCGAGGGAACAGCGAGGGCCAATAGATTTTTGGTCTGGGCCGGCGGGGCGCGGGCAGCGATCGCGGTCGCAGTCGCGGCCGTCTTAGGAGTGCTGGTCTGGCACGCCCGCCACGTGCAGGCTACCGGGGACCTTTCTTCCCTGCTCAACCAAGCGCCTTCGGACGCTGAGCAATACACCCTCTCGCTCGGCCACATGTTCGACCTCACGCCCCAGGCTTTTGCCGAGTTGCGCGACCCTGCCACGGGCGCGGCGCTGGTGCTCGGCGTCGGCTTCCTGCTGGCCTTCTGGTTCGGCAGCCGGCAACAACACGCGCGAGCCGCGGCGCTGGTGCTCGTCAGCATGGGCTTGCTGTTTATCTGCGCCAACCAGGCACAGATTGAATTCGACCCGGTCCTCTCGTCGCGCGTGCTGGCGAGTGAGATCAAACAGCGGTGGGAGCCGGGGGCTAAAATCGTGGTCAATGGCGAGTATGAAAGCGGCTCATCCCTCGGCTTCTATACCAACCAGCCGATCCTACTTTTGAATGGCCGCGTCACCGGCATGGCCTTCGGCTCCAAATACCCTGACGCCCCGCCGGTCTTCCTCACCGATGAGGACGTGCGCCGCTTGTGGAGTGGCCCTGATCGGATCTTTCTCTTTACCGAGAATTCAAAGAAAGAGGCGCTACTCAAAAATTTAAATGCGCCGGTGTTCCTTGCGGCTGAGAAAGGTGGGAAGAGCCTGGTGATGAATAAGCCGTAAGACGGTGTTTGGAGTACCGGCTTCAGCCGGGTTTTGCTGCTCGCTATCGCAAAACCCGGCTGAAGCCGGTACTCCAAACGCGCGGGCTCTAGGATCCAGAGCCCCCCGCCGCTCGCTGTTCGTTGGACCCTGAAATCTTTTCTCTGACTTCTTCTCTCGGCAATTCCGTGCGGTAGACGCGGGCCACGTTATAAATGCTGCGCTGTTCGGGGGCGTAATAGAGGCGAGCAAAGAGGTCGCCGAGAAACCCCAGCCCCAGGAACTGCATCCCGCCCAAAAACGTCACCACGCAGAAGAGCAGCAACACCCCGTGCTCCAAAAAAATATCTTCCCGGTAGAAGAGTTTTTCGACGAGCAGCCCGCCGGCCAGCGCCAGCCCGGTCGTGATCATCACCAACCCGATCCCGCCGAAGAAATGCAGCGGGCGCGAAAAATATCTCAGCAGAAAGCGGATGGTGAGAATATCAAACAAGACCCGGAAGGTCCGCGAGAGGCCGTAGTGCGAGCGCCCGCTGGCCCGCGGGACGTCATCAATCGGCACCTCCGTAATCAACGCGCCTTCGATGCTTGCCAGCGCCGGGATGAAGCGGTGCATCTGACCGTAGAGCGGAATGCGCTGCAGGACTTCGCGCCGGTAGGCCTTGAAGGTGGTGCCGAAGTCATGCAGCGGCACGCCCGAGGCGCGGGCCATCAGGTTGTTGGCGATCCTCGAAGGGAAGGTGCGCAGAAAGCCATCGCGGCGATTTTGCCGCCAGCCGCTGACGATGTCGAAGCCTTGGCTGATCTTCTCGATGAACCGCGGGATGTCCTCCGGCCGGTGTTGGAGGTCGCCGTCCATGGCGATGATTACGTCGCCGGAGGCGCGGTCAAAGCCGGCCGAGAGCGCCGCGGTCTGCCCGAAATTGCGCCGCAGTCGCAGCCCCGTCACGCGCGGGTCGAGCAGAGAAATATTCTTGATCATGACCTGCGTCTGGTCGCTGCTGCCGTCATCGACCAGGATCAACTCGTAATCGGCGGCGAGCGATTCCAGCACGGAAGTGGTGCGTTGATAAAGCTCGGTGATATTCCCTTCCTCGTTATGAAAGGGCACAACAATGGAAAAGCGCATGGGGCGATCTCCAGGACTCACAGTTCAAAGTGATCGATTGAGAAGTTGATTCTTTTTCTAGCGCGAGCAGCTTACCATCGAGAGACGGAAATTTCCATTGTCACAAAATGGCCGGCGGACTCATCGCTCGCGCGAGGAGAGGACGACCAACCCGGCCATAATGAAGACCACGTTCTTCGCCAGAAACTCGCCGGCCATCGTCAGCACCGGGAACGCCGGGGCAAAGACCAAGGCGGGCGAGACCCACACCACGCTCAGCGTGCCGAGCAGGTGGAGGATCATCAGGGCGGCGGCCGACTTCGAGAGCCGGTCAACCAGGAGCCCGGCGGCGATGATGATCTCCGCCAATCCCAGCAACTCAAGGTATGGTGATCTGGCCAGGACCGGGAACGAACTTCGCAGCAGTTCAACTACCGGGCTCATCTCAATCAGCTTGAGCACCCCGAACCAAAAGAAGACGATGGCGAGGCTCAGCCGGAGCAGGAAAGTGACTTGGCGCTGTGCTGGGCGTAGCGCCGAAATGGCAGCCCAGGGTTTATGGCTGGCTACCGCTTGAACTCGAAACAAGTTTTCCTTTTCAACCATGGCCGTTGCTACACTTTCAACTCACCGCGCCCGCGGTCGCTTCAAACCCGGCTGCAACTTTAGACGCCCCGGCTGCCCGCTTGGTCTAAAAAGAATGATCGGGCGCGCAGCCCCCTGTGGGTCCTGATCAGCTTGCGAAAGCCGAGCCAGGTTGCTAGTTTTAGTGCCAGGTGTTCCTGTTGAGAGATGAGAGGGGCTGAGAGAAATCCTGGCCTGGACTTATCGAACGCGGAGAGTGATATGAGTCGGCAAGAGATTATGCGCAAGTTTTTTTTCTTGATTGTCACCACCTGCCTGCTCTCGGCGCCCGCGTGGGCACAGCGTAAGCCGCGAACCACCACTGCGCCGAAGGAGACCGGCGCCGTGCCCGCCAGCGCCAACCCGATCCAGGATGCTGACCGTCTCTTCTCGCACGGCGAGGATGCAGGGCGCGACCGTCAGGCGCTCGCCATCATCGAGCGTGCGCTGGCGGCCGATTCCAACAACTATCAATTGCTCTGGCGGGCGGCGAGGTTAAATTACTTCGTCGGCGACAGCGCCAGTTCGGCCGAGAAGTTACGCTACTTCGAGCGCGGCATCGAGGTGGGTAAGGCGGCGGTGGCACAGCAGCCGAACGGCGTCGAAGGCCATTTTTGGCTGGCGGCCAATTACGGCGGTTATAGCGAGGTGAAGGGAGCACTCAAGGCTCTCCAGACGGTGAAGAATATCCGGGCCGAAATGGAGACCGTGGTGCGGCTCAGCCCCAGCTACGAGGATGCCGGCGCCTATCTCGCGCTCGGCGAGCTTGACCGCCAACTGCCGCGGCTGTTCGGCGGGAATATGAAGCGGGCCATCTCCTACCTCGAACAGGGGCTCCGCCTGGCGCCGCAGAATATGGATCTGAAATTGGCGCTCGCTGAAGCTTACCTCGATTCGGGCCGGAAGGATGATGGCCGCCGGCTGTTGCAGGAGATTGTGCAGATGCCGATCAATCCGGCGCGCGCGAAGGAAGCCCGCGAGACGCAGGACAAGGCGCGGCAATTACTCAACAAATGAACCTCAGGCCCTAAACTTTGGGCTGAGGCTTCAAGTCTGACGAGTGATGAAAGCACTACGCTTTGAGAAAGGCGCTCTGCGCATAGCTGAAGACACGGCGATTCCGCGCCGCGATGACGAGGCGTTGGTGCGTGTGTCGATGGCAGGCATTTGCAACACCGACCTTGAGATCGTGCGCGGGTACGCGGGCTTCACCGGGACGCTCGGCCACGAGTTCGTCGGCGTGGTCGAAGATTCGCCCGACCCGGATCAGATCGGCTGCCGCGTGGTCGGTGAGATCAACGCCGGCTGTGGCGTCTGTGAGCTTTGCCGCGCGGGCGACCCACGCCACTGCCCGCAACGCACGGTGCTCGGGATTCACCACCGCGACGGCGCGTTCGCCGAATTTCTCAGTCTCCCTCCGCAAAACTTGCTGATGGTGCCCGATGCCGTGACTGATCATCAGGCAGTCTTCACCGAACCGCTCGCCGCGGCCTGCGAGATTCTCGATCAGGTGGAGATCACCTCCGCGCACCGCGTCGCGGTCATTGGCGACGGCAAGCTCGGCCAACTCATCGCCCGCGTGCTGGTGACCACGGAATGCGACTTGGTCCTCGTCGGCAAGCACGCCGATAAATTGCAGCTCGCCGCCGAGGTCGGGATCAAAGTCACGGAGCTGGCCGCGCTCAAGCTCGATCCGGCCTCACGCTTCGATGTCGTCGTCGAGGCGAGCGGGGCGCCGAGCGGGTTACAGCTTGCCCTTGACCTGGTGCGGCCACGCGGCACGGTCGTTCTGAAGTCCACCTTTCACGGGAAGGCCGAATTGGATACCTGGCGGATCGTGGTCGATGAGATCAGCCTGGTCGGCTCGCGGTGTGGCCGCTTCGAACGCGCGCTCGAATTGCTTGAGGCCGGCGCAGTGGACCTTGAAGGATTGATCGCGGGCGAGTATTCGTTAGCCGATGGCGTGGCGGCGATGGAACGTGCGCAGAGCGCGGGAACTCTCAAGGTGCTCCTCATCCCTTAAAAAGTAAACTATGTACCCGAAGGGAAACCTACTGATTCCGGCGCCGCACGGCCAGCTTGAAGCGATCTATCGGCCGGCGGGTGAGGAGGCGGAGCGCGTGGCGCTGGTGCTGCACCCGCACCCGCAGCACGGTGGGACGATGCATAACAAGGTGGTCTTTCGCGCCGCGCGGGCCTTGGAGGGGGCGGGCTTTGAAACGTTGCGCTTCAACTTCCGCGGCGTGGGCCAGAGCACGGGCGAATACGACGAGGGCCGCGGCGAGGCCGATGACGCGCGCACCGCGCTTGATTATCTGCTTGAACGCCGGCCGCGGGCGCGTGAAGTCATGGTGGCTGGCTTCTCGTTCGGCGCGGCCATAGGTCTGCGGGTCGGCTGCGCAGACCCGCGTGTCCACCGGCTGATTGCGATCGGGACCCCGGCCCGAGCCTATGACCTCAGTCTCCTCGGGGCCTGCGTCAAACCCAAACTTTTTATCCACGGCGAGCGAGATGAGCTCGCCCCGCTCGCGCCGCTGGAAGAACTCTTGGCTACGCTCCCGGCCGACAACGACTACCGCCTGGCGCGCATCGCGGGCGCCGGCCACTTCTTCGATGATCACCTCAACGAACTGATGCAAGCCATCGCGGATTACGTGTCAAGCTAAGAGCAAAGAGCAAGGCGCAAAGCGCAAAGAGCGAAGAGGGCCCGCTTTTGCACTGAGCGCTTTGCTCCCTGCGCTTTGCGCCTTGCTCTTTGCTCCTCACGCTTTGCCCTTTGCGCTTTGCCCTTTCGCCTTTATTATTCAGCCATGCGTTTTCGGTCATTCCAACTCGCGCGCATCGCCGGCATCCCGGTGATGATCGATTACAGTTGGCTGCCGGTGGTGGTACTGCATCTGTGGTTGGTCTCAGCCATCTTCCTGCCGCACCAACTCGGGCGCCGGGTTTGGTCCCCGACCTGGGGAGAGGTCCTCTTCGGGACGATCATCACGGTCTTGGTCTTCGCTTCGGTCTTGGCGCATGAGCTCTCGCACGCGTTAGTGGCGCGTGTGGAAGGCATCCAGATTCACGATATTCGCTTGCACATCTTCGGCGGGTGGACGCGATTGGCGAGCGAGCCGCGCACGCCGCTGGCTGAACTGCGAGTGGCGATTGCCGGTCCCGCGTGCTCATTTCTGCTCGGGATGCTCTTCCTGGCGGGCCTCCTGGTGTTCCAATCCTTCTTCCCTGAAACTCCTGGCGCGGCCCCGGTGCGGAATCTGGGGCGCGAGATGTTCCGCTACCCGATGTATGCCAACGTGATCCTGGCGATGTTCAATTTGATGCCGGGGCTGCCCCTGGACGGGGGCCGCGCCTTGCGTGCTTATTTGTGGCACCGGCGCAAAGACATTCTGACGGCGACGCAGACGGCCAAGAGGTTCGGGGTGGCCATCGCTTACATGCTGATCTCCTACGGCTTCTTCCAGCTCATCTACTTCCACGACTTGCTCAGCCCCATCTGGTTCGTGCTCATCGGTTTTTTCATGAAGAACGCCGCCGAGAGCGATTACCGGCACCGCGAGCGGCAGCGCGCCTCCGAGCAAGCTGAGCGCGGCCGGTCGGCCCAATGGGACCTGGCGGGCACAGTGGGCTCGGTGATGAGCACGCCGGCCATCAGCGTGCCGCCGGAGATGCGGGTCAGCGAGTTTATCGACCGCATCCTCGCCGCGCACCGCCACACGAGCTTCCCGGTGGCCCGCGACGGGAGGCTGCACGGCATTCTCTCCCTCGAACGGCTGCGGGCCGTGCCGCGCCCGGATTGGGAGCGGCTGGCGGTCCGCGACGTCATGCAGCCGATTGATGATTCCCTCTTCGTCCCGGTCCGCGCTTCCATCGAATTTGCGGCGCGCAAGCTGGGCGCCAATCCGCTCAAACGCCTCGCCGTGGTTGACGGCGACGGCTTTCTGGTCGGCTACCTCAGCGCGCGTGACCTCGAACGTGCGGCGTGACCCCCTCCTGAAATGTCCCGCGACCTGTCAGGTTGCGGTTGGCTCGGTAAGGGACTAGTAGCGGAGACAACCGCAACCTGACAGGTCGCGGGACAAGATTGAGTGCCGCAACCACGCTGAGGTTATGGTATGCTAAGAGCTAGACCGGACATCGAACGCGGGCCGAAGTTTTGAGCCCCGGAGCATCAGGCTCGAAGCCTAAAAACTTGAAACTCAGAACTGATAAAGATGCACGAGTTGTGGTCGCAGCTACTCTGGTCCTGGCGCTCGCTGGAACTGAACGAGCTCAAGAACTGGATCGACATCATCATCGTCGCCTTCCTGGTCTACGAAGTGCTCAGGTTGGTGCGCGGGACGCGTGCGGTCCAGATGGCGGTGGGGCTGGGGCTGGTGGCGCTGCTCTATCAGCTCTCGATCTGGTTCGGCCTGAGCACCGTCCAGTGGGTGATGCGCAACGCGGTAGTCTATCTGGGATTCGGCATCATCGTCCTCTTCCAACATGAGATCCGCACGGCCCTCACGCATTTCGGCAAGAACCTCCGCCTGCCCCTGCTCCAGGCACACCGCCGCGCCAACGAATACGGCCAAGACTGGTATGACGAAGTAGTGCTGGCGGCAACGACGCTATCGTCGGAAAAAATTGGGGCCTTGGTGATCTTCGAGCGCGACATCGGCTTGAAGACTTACATCGAGAGCGGCATCCGGCTCGACGCGCGGCTGACCTACGACCTGCTGGTGACGATCTTCAACCCGAATACGCCGCTGCACGATGGCGCCGCGATCGTGAGCGGCAACCGGGTGGCGGCGGCTTCGTGCTTCCTGCCCCTCACGCAAAACCCGCTGCTCTCGCGCGAACTCGGGACGCGGCACCGCGCGGCCATCGGCATCAGCGAAGACAGCGACGCCTTCGCGGTGGTCGTCTCGGAAGAGACCGGCTCGATCTCGTTCGCCGTCGATGGGCACATCACCCGCCACCTCGACGGGCCGCGCCTGCGCATCTTGATCCAGCAGGCGATGGAGCCGTGGCGCAGCGAGGCCGAACACGCCGAGCAGGAGGCGGAGGAGCAGCGCCGCCAGCGCGAGATGGAGGAGATCATTCACGCCCGTCGCTTGGAGACGACCCCAACTTCCCAAAGCGAGAGCCTGCCGGAGGGGCCGTCCTTATGATCTCGCGCCCGGTCCTACCCCGCCGCCTGCCGAGCCTCCCGCGCCTTCTCAGTCAGGTCCGCCACTACCGGATTGAGAATAAGGGGCTCAAACTGCTCGCCCTCTTGATCGCCTTCTTCCTCTTCGTCATCTCGCGCCAGCCCGTGCGCGAAGTCCTCTTGGTCAGCGTGCCGATAGAGTTCCGTGGCATGAGCGCCGGGCTGGAGATCAGTAGCGAGGTCGCGCACACGGTGAGCGTGCGCTTGCGGGGCCCGCGCGACGTGGTGCGTAACATCATGCCCAATCAGATCGCGGTGATCGCCGATCTGAGCCACCGAGAGCCGGGGGAGCGGATTGTGCAGCTCAAGCCCGACGACGTCTCCCGCCCGAGTGAGATCGAGGTGCTGCGGATCGAGCCCGCCAGCATCAAGCTGCGGCTCGAACCGACCGTCCGCCGGCAGATTCCTGTGGCGCCGCAGTTTTTGGGGAGAGTGGCAGAAGGGTATGAAGTCTACAGCACTACCGCGGACCCGCCAGTCGTCGAGATCGAGGGGCCCGAGTCACATATCAACCAAGTCGGCCGCGCCATGACTGAGAGCATCCAACTTGATGGGCGGTCGGCGAGCTTCAAGGTGCCGGTAGATGTGGATATTCCCGATCACACGATCCGGATGATCACCCCCGGCCCGATCACCCTCTTCGTCGAGGTGGGCGGGAGCCGCACCGAACGCCGTTTCACCGACCTGCCGATCGAATGGTTGGATCAGCCCACGGGAGCGCACCTCCCCGCGCAGACGGTCGATGTCGTGCTCTACGGCCCGCGCCAAGTAATTGAGGCCCTCCGCACCCGCGACATCCGCGTGGAGGCTAGCGCCGCGCGTTCGGCTGAAGGGGTGACGGCAGCTAAACCCTACGTCCGCCTTCTCAGCAATCAGGAGGCGCACATCGAGGTGAAGAGTATTACCCCGAACGAGGTGAAGTTGAAGAAATGAAAAATGTGGCGCCTTGTCCCGCGACCTGTCAGGTTGCGGTTGCTTCGGCTAGGGAGCCTTTCGGCAACGACCGCAACCTGACAGGTCGCGGGACATTTCCTAACTCTGGATTCACCCCGGTCTTGAGTTGAAAAGAAAATCTTAAAACCACCACAAAGACACAAGCAGCGCGAAGAATTCTTCCCTCCTTGGCGCCGTTTGCGTCTTCGTGGTGAACTTATGATTCGATCAATTCGAGGCTGAGATTAAATTATGGGCGAGTTTTTTGGAACAGATGGAATCCGAGGCGTAGCCGGCCGATTTCCGCTCGACCAGCCGACCGTCGAGCGGATCGGTTACTCGCTGGCGCTCGAGCTACGCGAGAAGTCAGGCCAGCCGCCGACGATCATCATCGGGCGCGATACGCGCGAATCGGGCGCGTGGATCGAGTCGGCGATGGTGCGCGGCATCCGCACCGCCGGGGGCGAGGCCCGGTCGGCGGGCGTCATCACCACGCCCGGCGTCGCCTACTTGATGCGCTCGCTCCAAGCGGACGCCGGCGTCGTGATCTCGGCCTCACACAATCCGTATGAGGATAACGGCATCAAGGTCTTCGCGCCTTCGGGGCAGAAGCTTGACGATGCGACCGAGCAGGCCATTGAGCGTGACCTCAAAGCCGAGGCCGGCCGCTTCCCGCCAATCGTCAGCGCCGTGACCGAGCCGGAGGTGGAACTGAGGGAGAAATACCTGGCTTTCCTCCGCGATGAGATCGGCGCGGGGCTCGACCTGAAGGGGCTGGAGGTGGTGCTTGATTGCGCCAACGGGGCATCCTACGAGATCGCGCCCTCCTTGTTCGCTTCACTCGGCGCCTTCGTGACCGCGATCAATATTGAGCCGGACGGGCGGAACATCAACCTGGGGTGCGGCTCGTTGCACCCGGAGCAACTGCAAGAACTGGTCGTGAAGACTGGAGCCAACATCGGGATCGCCTTCGATGGCGATGCCGACCGGGCGCTGTTTGTCGATGAACATGGGCAATTGGTGGACGGCGACCAAGTGCTCTTCTTAATGGCCAGCTATCTCGATGCGCGAGATCAACTCGCCGGGCGGCGAGTGGTCGCGACCGTTATGAGCAACCTGGGGCTGGAACTCGCGCTCAAGCAGCGCGGGATTCAATTGGCCCGGACCCAAGTCGGCGACAAGTACGTGCTCGAAGAGCTGCTCGCGGGCGGCGGGAGCCTGGGCGGCGAGCAGTCCGGGCATATCATCTTTCCGCAGATCAGCCTCGCGGGCGACGGGATGATTACGGCGCTTGAGGTCCTGCGCGCGATGACCGAATCGGGCCTCAGTCTGAGCGAACTCACCAAGGGCTTCATCCGCTATCCGCAGGTCACGATCAATGTCCGGGTGGCACGCAAGCCGCCACTCGACAGCATCACGCCGATCAAAGAAAAGATTGCCGCACTCGAAGAGCAACTCGCCGGCCAAGGCCGATTACTCGTCCGTTACTCCGGAACTGAGAACCTCGCACGCGTCATGATCGAAGGCCCGGACGAGGCGACCATTCGCCAGCAGGCGGAAGACCTTGCGTGTATGATCAAGGATCATTTAGGCTAAGCTGGCAGCGATTTAGTTTTACTGACGCGATACGTCCTATTCCTGTCAGGTTGCGGTTGCTTCGGCTAGGGAGCCTTTCGGCAGCGACCGCAACCTGACAGGTCGCGGGACATTTCCCCGGACATTATGAAGAGACTACTCGCACCCTTGCTACCCCTGCTTTGTCTTGCCGCCATTCTCACCTTTGCCTACAGCGCCCAGAACCTCGAAGAGTACGACCTGCTGATCAAGAACGGGCACGTCGTTGACGGCACGGGCAGCCCCTGGTATAGCGCCGATGTCGCCGTCCGCGGCGACCGGATTGCGAAGATCGGCAAGCTGTCGGATGCGCGCGCCCGGCAGGTGATCGATGCGCGTGGCCTCGTTGTCTCGCCTGGCTTCATCGACATGCTCGGCCAGTCCGAGACCTACGTCCTGATTGACCCGCGCGCGATGAGTAAGATCATGCAGGGCGTGACGACCGAAATCACCGGCGAGGGCGAGTCGGCCGCTCCCCTGAATGATGCGCTGATCCGCGAGCAGAACGACTTCCTGAAGAAGTATAACCTCAAAGTGGACTGGCACACGCTCGGTGAATACTTCAGCCGCCTGGAGCGCCAGGGCACGGCGATCAACCTCGGCACTTTCGTCGGGGCCACGCAGTTGCGCGAGGTGGTCATCGGTTTTGACGACCGGCCGCCGACCCCTGAGGAAATGGAGCGGATGAAGAAGCTGGCGGCCGAAGCGATGGAGGACGGCGCGCTCGGCCTGAGTACTTCGCTCCAGTACGTGCCCGCCCGATTCGCCAAGACCGAGGAGCTGGTCGAGTTGGCGAAGGTCGCGGCCCGCTACGGGGGCATCTACCTGACGCACCAGCGCAGCGAGGCCAATGCGATCGTCGAGTCGCTCGACGAGGTCTTCACGATCGCCGAGCGGGCGCGCATCCCGGCAGAGATCTGGCATCTCAAGACGGCCTATCAGCCGAATTGGGGCCGAATGCCGGAAGTGCTCGCCCTCATCGAAGCCGCACGGATGCGCGGACTCGACATCACTGCCAATCAATACCCTTATACGGCCGCGAGCACGGACTTGAAAGCCTGTCTGCCGCCCTGGGCGCAAGCAGGCGGCCTGGAGAAGATGCTCGGGCGACTGAAGGACACGGCGATCCGCGCGCGGCTGAAGCGCGAGATTCTCGCCGACGCCAAGGATTGGGAGAATATTTACCTGGGCAGCGGCGGCGCTCAAGGGGTGATGGTTGCCTCGACTCACAACGACGAGCTGCGGCGCTACGAGGGCAAGCGCATTTCGGAGATTGCGGCCGAGCAGAAGAAGAATGAACTCGACGCCCTGTTTGACCTCATCCTGGCCGACCGTGGGCAGACCGGCGCGATCTATTTCATGATGTCCGAGGACGATGTGCGTGAGGCGCTCGCCCGGCGCTGGGTGGCAGTCGGCTCAGACAACGGGGCGCGGGCGACCGACGGCCCGCTCGCCGGGAGCAAATCGCACCCGCGCGGCTACGGCACTTTCCCGCGCATCCTCGGCCGCTACGTGCGCGAGCAGAAGTTGCTCTCGCTCGAAGACGCCATTTATAAAATGACCTGGCGTGCCGCCTGGCGCGTCGGCCTGCGCGACCGCGGGCAGATCAACGAAGGGATGAAGGCTGACCTGACGGTCTTTGACCCGGAGAAGGTCATCGACCGCGCGACGTTCGATAACCCGAACCAGTACCCTGAAGGCATCAACTACGTCATCGTCAACGGGGCGGTGGCCGTGGAGAACGGGAAATTCACCGGGAAGCTAGCGGGGCGGCCAGTGCGTGGCCCCGGCTTCAAGGGGAAATGAAGATCGGCGGTAACAGTGCCTAAGGAAAAGGAGCCCGATCAGTAAGCCCTACTCCTCCATAGCCACAATGGTGGGTCGGTTCCTGGGCCGGTTCCCAACACCTAAGTAATTCATCCCGGCTCCGACTTGCTCCAGGTCCCAGCTTAAATAGAACTCTTCGGTTCTGGTCCGGCCAGCGCCCTCAAGCGGGCGGGCGAAAATTAGCTCGGCGCGGGTGGCGCTAGCCAGGTAGGGAGAGACTTTGACCGATCTGACCTGCGCATAATAGCGCTGGCGTTCAGGCAGCCTCAGCTCACGACGAATGCGGTTGATATAGACTTCGCAATCGCCAAGGTCGGCCAAGCCATCCTCCGCATCATGGAGGGACAAAGCTCCGTGTCCCAGCTCATGTAAGATCACCATCCCAAGGTCGAAGGCGGCCAGCACCTCCTTACTGCCGTGTAGCTTGGTAAAATCAGAGAAGTCTAGCTCCACAGGCTGCATCTCAAGCTCCGCCCCGGTCCGGTAGTTGATGTAAATGACGCTGCTCCCCAGGCGTCCGAAGACGACGCGGGAAGAGCGGCTGTGATCTTCCAATTGGAATGATTTGGCGCTATCGACGGCCGCGACGAGTAGCGCCCGTGCGGTGGCCGAGCCCCCGACAATGTGAGCCCGGTCGCCGAGCGTGAGGAAGCCAGCCTCATCAAAGTGCAGCTCGAGAAAGCCTGTCTTGTGGCGCAGACTTTCCACTACGGCGTCAAGCTGCCTTGCATTCAGCCTGTAGCGCTCGGGGCTGTTGCGGACACCGCCGCGATAGCGCAAGGGATCGCCGGGCGCAGCCAGTGTGAGCGTGGTCAAGGCACAGATGATGATTAGTGCTCCTCCCACATTCGAGTGGCGTGAAAGCGTGCGGATAGCAAAGTGGTCGCGAGCCTTCTTGATCACGTCGTAACCTCCGATCAGAAGAACATCCGGTGGCAGGCCGCTGAAATAGAAGCAGCACACCTGACCTCATTGCCTACTACTCCCCTGAATAAATCGAAGTTCCGTGGCAGAGGCTCTGCGAGGGCGTCGAGGTGGGGTAAAGAGGGAGAATATTGGGTGGGTGAAATGTGGTTTTGAAGGAGAGGCGCCTTTTGTGGATAGTGCTCTGAGGCTATCCAAGGGACTGGAACAGAAATAGACTTTGCTGGAGTTTTAATTCAGGATCTCGAATACAAATTCGACCGCTGCTCTGCACCGAGAAGGATATGTTCCGCGACCTGTCAGGTTGCGGTCGACTCGGTCAAGGGTCACTTTCGGAAGCAACCGCAACCTGACAGGTCGCGGAACATATCAGATGCCACCCGGCTCACTCCGGGACGAGGACCGTGCGGAAGCCCAAGAGCGTCCAGTCAGAATCAGTCTCGATCTCATGGATGTAAGAGAAGTCGCCGGGCGCATTCGAGCCGACGGCGTAGCATTTAGCGTTGCCATGATCGTCGCGATAGAAGCCGAGTTCGAGCGTCTCTGTCTCGCTCCACTCGGGGTGAAAAACGGCGCCGATCAGATTGAAGACGGCGGGCGGGCAGATGGTCAGACGGTAGCCCCGCGGCCTGAGCGCGCGCGCCCGCCAATCATCGTTGATGAGGTTGACCAGCTCCCGCAGGGAGGCGTAGTTGTGCGCGTAGCGAGTGCCCGTCAACAAGCTCCCGCGCCCGAGGTAGGGCGCAAACGGATCGGCCGTCGCATCGAAGCCGTAGGGCGTGCCGTAGCACTGCCGATTACCCGGAAGGTAGCGCGGCTTGCGCGTGGTCTCGACGGCCAGGAGGCGCCCTTGGTGGCGGCGGTGGCCGGTGGCGAGTGCTTCGCGGCAGCTCGCCCCGCTGTAGGTGGGCTCGGCAAAGTTCCGCGCGCACATCGGGTAGAGCCGCGCAGCATAGGCATCATCAAAGGGCACCGCCCCTGCCGAGGGGATGATGTGCCATTCGAGGTGGTGGTGTGCCAGGCTCTCGGCCACCGCTGGGGGCAGGTCGGGGATGGTGACCTCGGGCAGGAGTAATTCGATTTCAGGCGAGAGCCCGAAAAATTCACGCAGTGTGCGCTCTCGATCTTTCACCCATTCCGGCATCATGGCGATTTCCCTCCGCGCAGGTGATTGCTGACGCAGGTCAGTGTAGCGCTAATGACTGAATGGGAGAAGCCCTTGACTGCTTATTGCGTGTCCGGGTCAGTACCGCGAGCGGTAGCGAGCGTTGCCTCCACCATTGCATCGCCGCCGAAGTCACGCTCGCTACCGCTCGCGGTACTGATTCGATGGTCTTGCCCGGAGACTCAATTGCAATTCTGAGCCAGGGTGAGATGCCGGCCTCGCCTTTTTTAGACGGCGAATTCGTGTTCGAGCATGAGCTGGGCTTTGCGCAGCTCGAAGCGGGCGCGGCCGAGGTTGCTGCCAGGTCCGAGCGCGATGAGCACGAAGTAGTCGGGGTTGAGGAGCTTGATCATCAGCGCGATTTGATCAGTGACGACGATCAACTCCTGCAGATCGCCGAGCCCGGTATCGCTCGAAGTCCGCATGGAGTTGCGCAGCAGAGTCGTGTACTCAGCGGCAATCAGGTCCAGATCGCCGCGGGCGCCCCGGCCGGCGCGCTCGACGATGATGCCGTCGAGCCCCATGATGATGGCCGCCTCGGCGCCGTCGATCCGCCCCACCATCTGTTGTAACAAACCTGAGAACACAGTCTGCCCCTCTCCGGCCGTGATTATACCTCAACCTTCAGGATTGCGGATGGCGGAATTCGGATTGCGGATTTGAGAAAGCGCATTGGCTTTTTCAATCCGCAATCCCAAATCCGCCATCCGCAATCGCCCAGGCTTACCGCGCCGTCGGCCCCGTCTGGCCGCCCGTGGTGGCCGTCGGGATGCCCAGCGGGCGGTAGATGCGCGGCGTGAGGAAGAAGAGGATCTCGTCGGTCGAGCGCGACGTGATGCGGCGCTTGAACAGCTCGCCCAAGCCGGGGATGCTCGAGATCCCTGGGGTCCGCTGCTGCGCGTTGCTCTCGATATCGACGTTGATGCCGCCGATGATCGTCGTCCCGCCGTCCGGCACAAGCACCGTCGTTTCGGCCCGCTGAGTGTTGATGCTCGGCGCCGCCGCTGTCGCAATCGCGAGGTTGACCGAGTTGTTCTCCGCCACCACGCGCAGCACGACGGTCCCGGCTTCAGTGATCTGCGGTGTGATCTCCAATTTCAGAGCGGCAGTGACATAGGTGACGGTCACCGTATTGTTGCTCTGCGTCTGTACCGGGATCTGAATGCCGTTGACGATGTTCGCAGTCTGGTTGTTCTGCGCTGTGATGCGCGGCGTCGAAATCGTCTTGACGTTGCCCTTGCTCTCGGCCGCCGTCAGCAGCAGCGAGATTTGGGCAGTCCCGAAGATCCCGGTGGTCAGGCCGAGCACGCTGGATGCGCCCGCAGCCCGCAACAGGTCCGCCGGCTGGCCCGTCCCCGCTAGCCCGCCCGGCGTCCCGAAGGGGTTCGGACCAGTCACCCTCGTGCCGCCCGAGCCGCTGCCAGAACCGCTGCCCGAGCCGCTGCCGGAGCTGCTGCCGGAAGTGCCCGGCAACGTGCTGAAGCTCGCCACTCCGGCACGATTGTTGTTAAGGACGGAAGCCCCTAACTGCACGCCGAGGTCACGCGCAAAGTTGCGGTTGGCGATGATAATGCGGGCCTCGATCTCGACCTGCGGCTCCGGCACATCGAGTTGGCGGATGATGTCCTTGATGACCGCAATGTTTTCAGGAATGTCGGTGATGACCAGCGTGTTGGTGCGCGGGTCCGGTTGGATCGTTCCGCGCCCCGAGAGCCGGCTGCGAATGACCGCGTCGAGGCCGCTCTGCCCACCACCTGCCGCACCGCCGCCCCCACCCGAGATCTGCGCCCCGGCGCCGCTCGAAGCGCCGGCCCCGCCCACGGCCTTGGCATAATTCAGGCGCACCATCTCGGTGATGAGTGGGGCGGCCTGCTGGCGGGCCTCGGTCTGCTTGCGGCGCGTATTGTCCTCCTCGGCGATCGCGTCCAGTGACATGACGCGCAGAATGTTGCCCTCCACTTGGACGCCCAGGCGATTGGAGCGCATGAGGGCATCCAGCGCCTGGTTCCACGGCACGTCCTCGACGCTCACCGTCACCGGCGTTTCGGGCGAGACCGACTTATCGATCACAAAATTGACTTTGTAGGTATCCGAGATGAAGCGTAACACCTCGCGGATGTCCACGGCTTTGAGGTCCAGCTTGATCGGCTCGCCGACGAAGCCCGCCTTGCTGTAGTCACTCGCGTTGAAGCCGCGCAAGGTTTGCGTCATCGGCAGAGCCGGCGCGGTCGGACGCGGCGTCTGCGTCGGGCGCGGCGCCTGAGCTGGCGCTGGCGGCTGTCCGGCCGTGGTCACATTCAGCGGCGAGCGGGTGTCAGCCGCTGCTGTCGGAAGCTTGGTTGCTTCTTTCTGGCCCGCCGTACTGGGCTGCGCGGCCACGCTCACAGCATTCGCCGGGGCCTTCGCTGCGCTCTCGGCCAGCTTCGCCTCAGGCTTCGGGGCTTCAGGCTTCGGACTCGCCGCCGGCTTGGCGACCGCTGCCGCGGAGACTGGCTTTTCTTCCGCCTTCGGCTTCGCCTCGCTCTTGACCTCGACCAGCTTCGATGACATGGGGGTCGGAAGAGGACGGGGTGAGGCGGAACTCGCGTTGGCGCTCACGGCCTTCTGGGCCTCCGGCAGTTTCACCGGCGGCGCCGAGGCGGCCGGGTTCGGAGCGGCAGCGAGGCGCTCGGGCTTGCCGCTGGCCGCTTCGGCCTTGGCCTTCGTTCCTTCTGCCGGTTTGACAGAAGGAACGACCGGCGTCGGCTGAGGCGCACTAGCTGTTGATGCGGGCACTACCGGTGAAGGATTGAGTGCGGCCTTACTCGCCGGCTGCGCCTTATTCGCCGCGGCCAGGTCGGCCGGCTTGGCGCCGAAATAGACGACGATCCGTGAGTCCTCCTTTTCGACCCAGTAGCGCTGTCGCGTGGCGGTGTCGAAGACGATCCGCACGACCTTGCCATCACGCTGAGCGACTCGCACTCGCTCGATCCCGCCCTCGCCGACATTGATCACCGGGCGGGCGAGGGTGTGCACGTCTTTGATGTCGACGATCAGCCGGTGTGGGTTGGAGAGGGTGAAGTGCTCGAACTCCGCCTTGCCGTCGAGTTCGATGGCCGCCATCATGGCCGCCCCGTTCTTCGTGAAATGGACCTCACGCACGGCGCTCGCGGAACGCATGCTCTCGGCCTTGCCGCCCTCCGGCCTGCCGGGCCGCGGCGTCGGACTGGCAGGGATAGTCGTCCCCCGCACCGTCTTGTCGTCAGGCCTCGTGTAATTCGCGGCAATCGGCGTCTGTGCCCAGACAACCACACTCAATAATAATGACAAGCCAAGCGAGCCACTGATAATCAGCCTGTCGGCTGCACTCGCACGCTTTCGATTTGGCATAAATCCTCCCTGCTAGGCTTCTGACTTAGTCCTTGGTCATTGGTCCTTTGTCTTTTGCCACTGACCAAGGACCAGTGACGAAGGACGAACAAAGTCGCTACTTCCCGCTGCGCAGCGCGCGGAATTCTTCGGCCTGCCGCACCGAGCCGTCGTCGAAGCGGGTGTTCCTGACGAACTTGACCCCGGTCGGAGTGATCTCCTTGATCAGGCCGTCGAAGGTCCGCATGCCCGGGCGGCCGAAGAAGGTCAGCTTGGTCGGGCCAGCCACGATGAAGGCGCCGTAACCGGCCGAGGTCCGATAGATGCCGGTCACGGTCAGCTCGTCGATCAGGTACGGACTCAGCTTGTCCGGCGCCCCCTGCCCGGTGGTCTGCGTGGACCGGACGAGGTTGCGGTAATCGGTCAGTCGCGCCTCAACACCCGGCGGGGTGACGGGCTGGGGCGTCTTCTTGATTTCGACCTTCGCCTCGCGCTTGACGCGTGAAGGGACAACGAACGGATCGCGGCGCTTCGTCTGCAAGGTAGCCGGTTCGCTCGCCTGCTCTTTGGTCTGCTCTTTACCCTTCTTGCGGGCGGCCTTTTCCGCTGCTTCCGTCGCTGGCGGGTCCTCGACAGACAAGGGCCGGGCGGCGCCAGGGGCCGCCACTGCGCCCGCGAACGCGAACAGTAAAGCACCACGAAGGATGTAGCGATTAAGATGTCGGTTTAGCATTAGGTGTCGCCCCGTTTGTGGAATTAGTTGGGTTGCCGGTCGCAGCCGGTGCCGGCGATTGACCCGGCGTGGCTGCCGGTGACTGGCTCGGCGTGGCCGCGGGCGCCGGGGCGGCTGGCTGGCCAGCAGCTCCGGCCGGCTTGCTCGGCGGCAACGATTTCAGGTTATTGATGTCCTGCGGCTCGGCGTAGAAGGCCGAGACGGTGAAGCTGGCCTCGAGCGAAATGTTCTCGCGCTGATCCTGCACCCCTTTGATCTCAGCGCCGGTGATGTTGACGACGCGCCGCAGATCGGCGATCTGCTGGAAGAAGCTTTCGAGTCCGGGGTAGGTGCCGACCACCTCTACCTTGATCGGCCGCACCCGGTAGAATTCTTTCTGTTGCTCATCGAGCGGGACGAAGCTCTTGACGATCAGCCTGTTCTTCGCCAACGTCTGGACCTGCTCCAGCACGCGCGACAGCTCGACGGCCTCGGGCAGCAACTGCTTCGACTGATCGTATTCAATCTTGAGCTGCTCGAAGCGGGCCTTGAACTCGGCGATGCGCGATTGCACGACGGCCGCCTGCTGGTTCTGGCTGCGCAACTGGTCGCGCTTCGCGGCGAGTTGCTCGGTCTCGGCCGCCGTCGCCGAGAGCACGAAGTAATGGAAGCCGTACCACACGCCGCCGGCGACCGCCAGCATGACCAGGAACTGCATATACCACGGTAGTGCGCTGAGTCTGTTCATCTTTAGTTCCGCTCCACGTGAGTTTCGAGTTTCGAGTTGGGGGCAAAAGCAAAACTTTCAACTCGAAACTCGAAACTCGAAACTATTTTTTGGCTGCCGTCTGGGTTGCTCCGGCGGCGGGCGCCGGCTCCTTGTTTTCCGCCGTGTGCGTGAGCAAGGTCTGCGGGTTGTAGGCACACTTGACCACGAACTCAACGACCTGTCCCTCGGGGCGGGTTGCGTCCTTTTGTCCGGTGCCCGCCTCGGGGTTGGGCAGGCGGTGCGTCTCGACGTTGAAGTTGGTGAAGAGGCCGCTAGAGAACTCCAGGTTCTTGGCGAAGGCGGTGACCTGCGCCTCGGAGGGCGAATAGCCGTTGATCAAAATCACGCTCTCGCCATCCTGCTTGATGCCCTTGAGGCGGAAGCTGCTCTCGGCCGGCAGGCGGCCGTCCACCAACTGGAGCACGCGCAAGGGGCCGATCTGGTCGGCCCGAAGGCGCTGGATCGCGTTGATGCGGTCCTCGACCGCCTTGTTCTTGCTCTGCAACTCGGCCGCCTGGCGGGTCAAATCTTGAAGTTGCGCGGCCCGCTGCTCCTCGACCTGCACCTCGCCTTTGACGCGCGTGTTCTCACGGACGGTCAGGAAGTAGTCCGTGACCGAAGCGATCACGCAGGCGCCCAGGGCGAGCGCCAGCAAGAAGAACTGCTGCGTGCTCTTCGAGCTGATCGCGGTCTCGACCACATCCACATTCGTGCGCTCGACCGTGTTCTGGAGAAGATTGACTTTGATCATGACAAAACCTTTTATCAGTCAGTAGTCAGTGGTCAGTGGTCATTTGCAACGGACCAAGGACCAAGGGCAAATGACTTAGCTCGCGCTCCGTAAGGCCAGTCCCACGGCCACGGCCATATCGGGAGCGAATTCGTGGATGTAGTTCTCGTCAAACTTCTTCGAGTTAATCGAGATGTTACGGAAGGGGTTAAACGGCTCGACTGGAATTTGGAAACGTTCGGCGAGGTAGGGGATGAGTCCGTTCACCTTGGAACTGCCGCCCGCGACCAGCATGCGGTCGAGGTGCTCGCCCTCCGAGAGAGTTTGGTTGTAGAAGAAGTCGAGGGTCCGCTGGACTTCGGCCGCCAGCATCTCGGTGACCGACTGGAGCAGCGGCTCCGCGTCGGCGAGCGTGACGGCGCACTCCTCGGGCACGACGCCGCGCTTGAGCATCTCGGCCTGCTCGAAACTGAGGTTCAGCTTCTTCTGCAACATGTCCGTGTACTGATTACCGCCCATCGAGACGTCGCGCGTAAAGACCGGCGTCTCCCCGCGGACGATGCTGATGTTCATGACGCTCGCGCCGACGTTCAGGAGCATCACTGCCTGGTCCGGCTGCGGCTGGTAGTTGATCTCGTAGGCGTTCTGCAGGGCGAAGGCGTCCACGTCCACGACGCTCGGCGTCTTGCCGGCCTGGGAGATGACCTGGGTCAGTTGCGAGACCATGTCCTTCTTGCAGGCCACCAGCAGCACATCGACGTTGCCGCCGATCTCGCCGTCGACGATGTGGTAGTCGAGGTTGACGTCGTTGATGTCGAACGGGATGTGCTGCTCGGCCTCCCAGTTGATCTGCTCGCGCAGCTCCTCGTTGCTCATCGCCGGCACGCTGATCTTCTTGACGATCACCGCGTGGCCCGAGATCGAGGTCGCGATCTGATCGGCCTTGATCGTCTGCTCCTCGAAAATCCGGTTGATGCAGTCCGAGACGTGGTTGCCGTCAATGATCTGGCCGTCCACGATCGTATCGGCCAGGAGGTTGACCTGGCCGATGTTGACCAGCTCGTAGCGCCCCTTGCCACTCGACTTGACCTCGACCGCCTTGATGCGGCTCGACCCGATGTCCAGTCCGACCAAACTTTTTTTGCTCTTCGTGAACTTGGATAACATAACGTCTTAGGCTCCGATGACAGATCACCCGATGGGATGCGAATGCAGAATTCGGATTGCGGAGGAAGAAGGGTGCACCTGTCTTTCATTCCGCATTCCGCAATCCACAATCCACCGATGGCGGCACGTTCCAGGAAGTAGGAGATGTGAGGGGTCGGCCGACATCTTCTCACTTCGGTAGCCCGGCTATCCCCGTCTGGAGGACCCTTGGCTTTGCGACCCGCTGCATCCGAAGACGAGCGGTGTGCCTTTTCGGTGGAAGCTCCGTCGTGTCTGTCAAACTATCAATTACTGACCGCGGCGATGTAAGCTTGAGCGCGCATCATCGAGGAGGGACGCGCGTGGGTGTTCGGCCATAGCAGTAACATTCTTGTGACTTTCTGTCAATAAAATTCTTCTTTTCGCTTTTCCAAGATCTTGACCGGGGACTGCTGCCCTGGGCTCGGTGATGCCGGAAGCGGCGAGAGAATAACCGCCCGCCCGCAGCACAGAGCCCGACTTGACATTCAAGGCAATGGTCCCGAATCATCCATCGCCTTGGCATATCGGCCGGCGTGATGAAAACTTAACCGCCTTTTCAGAGAAATGGAAAAGAAAAATTTATCGGCCGGTGCGGACAATCAGTGAATCAGTACCGCGAGCGGTAGCGAGCGTGGCTCCTGCATCCAGCCAATGGCAGAGGCCGCGCTCGCTACCGCTCGCGGTACTGACCCGTCCGCACAGGTCGAAGCTCAATCAACTTCCAGCACCCTTAAATCTTCGGCGAGGGTGGTGGCGGGGAAAGTGGCGCGAGCCTCTTCCAGCAACGGAGTAGCGTCCGGGTAGCGAGGGCTGATGTGAGTGATCAGCAACCGGCGGGCGCCCGCCTCACGCGCAATAGTGGCGGCTTGCGCCGCGGTCGAATGGCCGTAGCTGTTGGCTTCTTCTGTCAGCTCCTTGGTATAGGTCGCCTCGTAGATCAGCCAATCAACCTGGCGGGCGAGCCTGATAGCAGTCGCGCAAGGCCGCGTGTCGAGACAATAAGCAACGGCTTTGCCGGGGCGCGGCGGGCCGAGCACCTCCGAAGGGTGAATAACGCGGCCATCAGAGAGCCGTACCTCATGACCTCTCTGTAACTGGCCGAAGAGCGGCCCCTCAGGGATGCCGAGCGCCTGTGCACGCGCAAGGTCGAAACGCCCGGGCCGAGTCCGCTCCTCAAGGCGATAGCCCAGCGCAAAGATGCGATGATCCAGCGGGCCGGCGACGACCGTGTACTTCTCAGCCTCGAAGACCAACTTCGGCTCCGCTGCCGAAGCAGCCTTGCCTCCACTGCTCGGCTGAGACGGCCCACGTTTGAGATCGCCGGATGGGCTTTCATCGAAGGCAGTCGCCCCCAGTTCGCGCACCTTGAGCGGGTAGTTCACAAAGAGAATCTTCAACCGCTCAAGCGTCTCCAGGTATTCGCGGATGCCGGGCGGCCCGACAAGGGTCAAACCCCGCTCCCGCTGGTCGAGCCCCATCGTGGAGAGCAGCCCGGCCAACCCGTTGAAATGGTCGCCGTGCAGGTGCGTGATGAAGATTCCCGCCAGCCGCTGGAAAGAGAGCCCCGCGCGTGCAACCTGCATCTGCGTCCCCTCACCGCAATCAAATAGGCACCACTCGCCCTCGCCCACCACTGCCGTCGCGCTCACGTTGCGCGTGAGCGTCGGCTTGCCTGAACTGGTCCCGAGAGGCATGATTCTCAACATAATCTCCGGTGAATGAGGCCGGCCAGCTACCCCAGCCTGTTTCTCATATGATTCGCCGTCTGAGCGAATGATTGCGCCAGTTGCTCCCGAAGCCCTTCCTCGAGCTTCAGGTCTGCCATCGCTTGATTCATACACCGGAGCCATTGATCTCGCTCCGTCTCTCCAATCGGGAACGGGAGGTGGCGAGCGCGCAGCCGCGGGTGACCATATTTCTCCACATAGATCGGCGGCCCGCCCATCCAGCCGACGAGAAACATAAACAGCTTGTCGCGCGGCCCCTGAAGGCTCTCCGGATGCAGCTTGCGAATTCCAGCCGCTTCAGGAGAACTCTCCATCAGGTCGTAAAAACGATCGACCAGGGAGCGAATCGCTTCCTCGCCCCCGATGGCCTCGTAGAATGACTGATTCATCTTTCAGCTCCTTAACTCCTCACCTCATAGCTTAATGACTAAGCGCCAGACAATAAAGGGCGGGCTAACAGCTATGCCCTGGGGGAATGATCAGGGTGGGACTGAGCAGGCTAAAATAAAGGCCGCCAGGTTGAGGCGAGAGTGCCGCTGAACTGAAGGGGATTTGTGTTTGCTTTGTCTCGGCAAGAACCAAGCTACTTGAAATGCAGCGATGCGGTAATGCCGTACGTACGGAGCCGTGGAGAGGGAACCAGGTTACCCTGGCCCCCTCTCCGACTGTCTATTGATGCGCCTTTCCGGCCATCTTCGCGTGCTCGGCTGCCGCTCGTTTTTCCAATTCTTCAGGGCTGACGTCCTCTTTGTGGGTCGCCAGCGACCACTGATGTCCGAAAGGATCTCTTAGCGTTCCCGTTCGGTCTCCATAAAACCGGTCTTCGAGCGGACGCTCCACCGTGGCCCCGGCGCCGACAGCGCGGGTGAAGGCCGCATCGACGTCCTCCACATAGATCAAGAACGAGACAGGGGTCCCATTGAGTGATTGGGGGGAGCGAAATCCCATCTCCGGAGCCTCGTCGGCGAGCATGAGAATCGAATCCCCGAGCTTGATCTCGGCGTGCCCGATCGTCTTTCCATCCGGAACAGGCATTCTGAATAGCTCCTCCGCGCCGAATGCCTGCTTGTAAAAATCGATGGCCTGTGCCGCGCCTCTCAAGATCAGGTACGGGGTCAAGGTGTGGAATCCTTCGGGAATCGGCTTCACCGGTTTAGTCATTTTAGCCTCCTTATGTTTTTTGGGCCGCAAAATAGCTGTTCCGTTACCGCAGCCCGTCAAGTAACAGAATCCTGCCGCTCTTGTGATTACTGCTTTCGATTTCGCCGCGCTCTTCTGCGCCTCACGATCTTGAGTTCAGCGGCGAGCGAAGCGCGTCCGCCGCACCGCCAGGTAAAGAACCAAACACCCACTACATCCCGCCTTCGTCAGCCGAGGGGCCGTAGGTCGAAGGCACCGGCACGTCGTTGAGCCGCAGGTATACGCCGAGTTGTGCGCGGTGGTGGATGGTGTGGTTCATGACGAAGCTCCGCAACACGGCGATCCGCGGCAGCGTTAAGACCGTCCTCCCACCAGAGAGGAGCGACCAGGGCTGAAGGAGCCGCTCGTCGCTCGCCCCGGCGATGGCGGCCCGGGCCGCGGCGATGTTCTTATCGAACGTCTCGAGGATTTCTCTCCGCGAGTTCAGCAACGGATTTCGAGGAGGCGGACCGCCTTGCGGAGCGATATCTATCGAATCATCATTGATCCCGTTGACTGCCCAGCTCGGGATAGTGGCGAGATGCGTCGCCAGACCTCCCATCGCCCAAGATTTCTCGTGAGGTTTCCAGCCGAGTTTGCCCTCCGGGATGCGTTCGAGTGTCTTCCGGGTATTCGCCATCTCGTGATCAAATTCAGGTAATAATGCTTCACTCAGTGACATTGGCTCCTCCAAGTAGGTTGAAGTCATAAACTATGAAAGTCATCTTGCCAACGCAGAACCGATCAATCTCCTTTCTTGATCGGTTATCAGTCCAGCGCACTGACCGAGACGGAATAGACGGGCGGCAGATTGTCGGCAACCAACGACCAGTTGTCGCCTTCATCGCGCGAGCCGAAAATTTTGCCCGTGTTGGTGCCGAAGTAGACGCCCGCCGGGTCCGACCGGTCCGCCGCCATCGCCTCTCGATAAATGCCGCAGTAAGCGTTGGCCTGCGGCAAACCATCGCCGAGCGCTTGCCAGGTCTCGCCCCCGTCACGGCTGCGGAAGACGCGGAGTTTGCCTTCGGGCGGGCACCGCAGCTCGGCCCCTTGCAGCGGGATGACGTACAAGGTCTCCGGGTCGCGCGGATGAAGGGCCAACGGAAAGCCGAAATCCGAGGGCAACCCGATGGTGATCTCCTGCCACGTCTCTCCGGCGTCATCGCTGCGGTAGACGCCGCAATGATTCTGCTGAAACAACCGTGACGGGCGGCCGGGAGCAATCAGCAGCTTATGCACGCACTGGCCGAACTCCGGATACTTCTCCGGCAAAAATTCAGCGCGCGTGCCTTGATTGCGCGGCGCCCAGGTCTCGCCCCCATCGTCAGTGCGGAAGACGCCCGCCGCCGAGATGCCGACAAACATCCGCCGCGAATCACTCGGGTCGAGCACGATGGAGTGAAGACAGAGCCCCCCGCCGCCGGGTTGCCAGCGCGGCCGGGTCGCATGAGCGGTTAAGCCCGTGACCTCGCGCCAGCTTTGCCCGCCGTCATCGCTGCGATAAAGCGCGGCCGGGGCCACCCCGGCATAAAGAACCCGAGCGTCGCCCTCGGCACCCGCTTCGATGTGCCAGATGCGTTCCAGCTTCAACCCGGAATCGGTGGGGAAGGCCGGGCCTTCTTTGGCCGGCTGCCAGCTCTTCCCCAGGTCCTCGCTCCACACCAGCTCCGAACCGAACCAGGCATCGTTGGCCGTGGCGAAGATGCGGCCCGAGCGCGGGTCGTAGATGGCATGATTGATCTCCTTTCCGCCTTGAAACGGGCCTTGCAGTTCCCAGCGCTGGCGGTCAGCGCTGGAAAGTAAAAACAACCCCTTGCGAGTGCCGGCGAGAAGTAATGTCTTAGCCTTCATTGATGACCTTGCCCTTTCTTTGAGCTATGCTCCGATGATGAATTGCCTTACTTGTATCTGAGAAGATCGAGTTACTACGGAAACTGCGTCAGAGATAGGGTGTTTCCATCCGGGTCCTTAAACCACGCCACTCTTGCCCCACCTGGGAAAGTAGCAATCCCCATTTCATCCTGCTGCATTCCCTTGAACCTCTCGAAGGCAACACCCCTTTCGGCCAACTCCCCGATCGCGGCTCGAATGTCTGTTACTTTCCAGCCAAGGACGGTGTATGGTGCCGGAGTCAGTTCATTGACTTTCGATACTCGGAGCATGGTTCCGTGAGCATCGAACACGATGGCAAAAGGCTCGTCGGCTATAAGTTTCAGCCTCAAGCTATCTTGGTAGAATGCCTTCGCCCGGGCAGGGTCTTTGGTTGCGACAAAAGCAATCACTTCCGATGATGTGAGCACGGTTACTCTCTCCTTTCGTCCTCGGTCAAGCCACCGTCACACTTCGCTCAATGTAAGTGGCCGGGGTGTTTTTCCGTCTATGTCTGTAAACCCATACTCCTGCGCCAATCCGGCTGCCACCAGTACTTCCCCAGTCCTGTTCATCACATTCGGGTCGGTAGCTAGCGCCGCAACAGCACGCCCAATGAACTGCGGAGACTCTGAATTGCTCAAATCGAGCCATTCGGCCGCTTGCATTACTTTTTCCGTTCTCACGAGTCCTGGATAGAGAGAGACGACTGCGACATCGTACTCGCGCAATTCATGTGACATGTCTGCGGTCATCTTGTCGGTTGCGGCTTTTGACACTCCGTAAGCTACATTCCCCAGGTATTTCTGAGCTGCCCAGAATGAGATGTTAACGATCAGGCCGCTCCGCTGCGCCACCATCATTTGAGCCGCCAATTGACTGGCTACGTAATGAGCGCGGACGCCTGCCTGAAACATGGCGTCCCATCGCCACAGAGATTGCTGCCAGAAAGGGCGCGGCCAAGTAAACTCGCCGTTTTCAATCATGTTCTCGTAGCCGCCCCAGATGTTATTCACCAGGATATCCAACCGGCCTTGCTCATCAGTTATCTGGCGAAATGCGGATTGCACTTGCTCATCGTTGCGATGATCACATTCGAGAGCAGTACCTTGGCCGCTGATGTATCGCATATCTTCAATCGAGCGGGCCGTGATATAGACCGTGGCGCCTGCCTCAATGAGTTCGAGAGCGATTCCTTTCCCGACTCCGCGGCTAGCTCCGGTCACCAGAGCAACTTTCCCATTTAGTTCTTGCATACAGGTCCATCCTTAGCTGCCACGTCGGGCAGCCTTATTCGACAAGCTAGGTTACTGCTTCTCGCGTTCGAGCGTCTCCAAAGCATGTCCGCTGCCCTGTTTGGTAACGTACTCCTTCGGACGATCTCTGCCAGCCAAGCCCAGGCAAATTTTCAAGCTGTCGCCATCGAGTTCGTAAATACCCAAGGAGGTCCTTCCTTTCTCCGGACCTTCAGTGAAGATCAGATCGATGGTTTTAGGCTGCTTCGTGACATCTACTTTGATGGTACCTGAATAAGTTGCTTCCCCAGTAATTGATGTGAAAGTATCGCCCTTGATGATGATCTTAGCCCCCTTGAACATCTGTGCTGGAAGCTTCATGCCTTCTACTTCCAGGCTCACGAAGTTCCAGTTACCCTGAAGCCGTTCCAATTCATTCATAGCTGAGTTCTCCTGTGATTTGCTAAAGCCGAGCAGAAAAGCTAAAGCCGTTACCATCAAAATTACGCATCTCATGGTGATCTCCGTGCAGGAATTGACGACTCCCTTCTCACGAGCGCGAGCAACCGTACATCATTGACGCTCAAAGAACGTAACCAGGTTGTTGCCGGGGTCCAGCACTCCGCCCCCCCGCGTGCCGTACCACTGCTTACGCCTTATCCCTCCGCGTCTAACTGACGAATCAGGCGAGCTGGTACAGATCAACTCGCCTGATTCGCTATGCCACTATCAGGCTCCCGCTGTCGCAGGCATCTCCCACATCTCATCCCCGCTCGGCCCGTAGATGGCCGGCACCTTCGATCCCATCGCCCGCAGGTAAGCGCTCAGTTGCCCACGGTGGTGGATCGTGTGGTCGGCGAGAAAAGTCAGATACTGCACCGCCGGAAAATTGAAGACGCCGAAGAACGAAATCGTCGCCGCCAGTTGCTCGCCGGTCAGTTGCTTGACTTTCTCAAGGCCGGTCTTGAAGCCGGTCTCATAGTAAGCGATTAACTCCGCCGTGTTCGCGGTCGGGTTCGGCGGCTCTTGGTCCGAGGACTCGAAGGAGCCGCGGGCGATGCCGTTGAAGAAGACCACCTCGGCGTTGACGATGTGCCAGGCCAGCTCGCGCGCCGTCCGCGATTTCGGATCGGGCCGGTAATCGCTCCGCTCATCGGGGACGGCCGCCAGCACGCGCTTGGTGGTGGCGAACTCGCCCTCGATCCCTTGCAACAAGAAATCACGTAAAAAGAGTGCTTGCTCTGGGGTCATGATTTTTCCTCCATCATTGATTGAGTGAATAGATGAGCCTTGAGAACAACGAGCGAAACCGCAGGCTTCGCGCTCTCAGGCCGTGTCAACTTAGCCGCGGGCCGGCAAACGGCTCGCGGCGCGGTCAGTGGTAATCGCTCATCGAGATGGGATAGCCGTCCGGATCAAGAAACACGGCCAGCCTCGCCCCGAAATCCTGCTTCGTCGGCGGCATGACGAACTGCACGCCGCGCGCTTTCAGCGTCTCGTATGCCTCGTCAAGGTTGCCGGTAGTGAGGCCGATGCTGATGCCTCCGGGTCGGGCTTTCTTCTCCTTGCCCTCGGGATGAAGGGCGAGCGCGGTGCCGGGCGTGGCGAACTCCGACCAGCCGGGCGACTCGAATTTGAGCGGCAGCCCGAGCGTGTCGCGGTAAAATTCAACCGACCGCTTCATCTCCGAGACGATGACGATCACGAATGAAACTTTATCGAACATCTCACACCTCCTGCTTCAGTGACTCGACGAGTCGGGTTGGAATCTGTGCCTAATCCGGTGATGGCGATGACCACGATCCCCATCACGACGGCGACAATACTTCTGCCCATAGCTTGCTTCCTCCCTTCGAGGTGGTTAAGTAGGCGACAGCGAACGGATCAGGGGGAATAACAATAAGGTAATCAGGATCAGACTGGAGATCGTCCCTACCCAGAGGTACCACAACGATCCGGCCGCGGCGATCAGCATCGCCCACCGCGCCCAGGGAGATTCCAGGGCGAAGCAACCGATGATGATGAGCCAGGTCATGCCGTAAATGACGAAGGTCCACTTCATCAAGGTTGATCGCGGCGCGATGCCCACGGCCGAGACGACCTTCGTCCACGGCCCAAGCTGCCCGGCGTATTCGCCGCTCTTCGGAGTCACGTAATCACCGATGATCAATGCCCGCGCACCGTCGAAGGTCATCCACCCTGCTTCCATCAATGCCAGCGCAATCACAATCCACCTCAGCCAACGCATCTCCCGCTTCTCCTCATCCGCTGCTGCTTGACTCGCTGCTACCCGTCAGGTGCCTCCCGATGCTGTTTCGGAGCCGCCTTAACCAAGGTCTCAAGCCAGTCCGATTGAGCCTCGCACGACCTTACTTTTCTGAACCATCCTTAACTGCCCACCGAGAACGTTGGCAGGAATCAACAGCACGAGGAAGAACAGGTGATACCAGAGTGGCGCAGCATCGTAGAATTGCGCCGTCGCGATCAGCCCGAGCGCCAATTGCCAGAGCCCGAGAGCGAAGGTGTGCTGAAGCTCCCTCCGCCGCGCGATCAAGGCCGTGAGATAGCCGGCCAGCACCGAGAAGACGACGCTCCGAAAAATAATGAAGAGCAGCACTGGCAGGCTCTCAACCCGCCCGCTTTCGCCGTACCAGCCAGGGAACAACTTCAGCAGGGCGGCATTACTCCCGAGCCACATCACCGTCCAGGCCAAACTCCCGGCAATGACGGCCAGAATACTTCTCAGCATGATCATTCCTCCTGTTGATGCGACTTCGCTTCCAAAACTTCTTTGAGCCGCTCAAGCCGCTGAGCCCAATCTGTTTTCATTCAAAAGCAGCCTGCGGGATAAATAGCAGCGAGCCTTCAGGCTAATCAAGGACGAAGCCTGACGCCTTAGTTTTCTCAGCTACCGCGTTAGTTGATGGTGGCCGGCTCTCCAAACTTGCTGGCGAGCCCGCTCAAGTACTGCTCGATGAAAGCCGTCTGTCCGATGATGAAGCGTGAGACAAAACGAAAGAACGGATTAGGGAGCCGGCCGAACTCGGTGATGGTGACTTGGCTGCCGCTCCCTGCTGGGGTAATGTCGAATTCCCACCGGCCGCTGAATGGCCCGCCCTCATCGGCGATGCGCGTGACCAACCGGCGCGGCCGGATAGTTTCGGCGATTTCAAGTGTGATCGGTCTGCCTTGCTGATGTCTCTCCCGCCAAACCTGATGCCCCTGGCGGTCCGGCAGGCGCTCGATAGCGCTTAACTCCGAGCGCCAAATGGGCTGGTCCGCATAGTCAGTGATGACTTGCCAGATTACCTCCGGCGGCCGCTCAACCCTCAACGTCCGCGAAGCGACATGCTCTGGCGGCAGGAAAAGACCGACGATCACGGCAAAAACAGCTAGGCCGACCACGGCGATGATTGCCACCAGAACCCAGACCATCAGCCTCCTCAGCCCGGCTCTCACAACCCCTCCTCCGGAGTGCCAACGGCACCCCTCTTTCAGGTGTAAGTCTCTCTACAGCAGAGATATACCGATGTTTCATTTTGGCAACTAATGTTTTATCCGTGAAACGCAGGCCATACATTACATCATTCTCAAGAGAGTTGCAAGAGGGTAGCGAGGATTTTTTAGTGACCAAGATAGCGATGATAGTTTCGACAAGAACCGGCATTATTTTTTCTCGTCAAGGCCCCGTTTTCCACCTCTGCTCCCAAAAATATTGACACCGCAATGGCGCCTAGAGATGAGGTCTTCTCCGATTTCTCCTGAGTGGACCAGATACCGGGTGAAAGCACTAATCCAATATGTGAGGTGAAGCTGCTTGCGCCTGGTGTGGGACTGACCTTATCATAACTCGTGAACTAACTCGTGTTGCTGCGCCGTAGCCCCGGCTGTGCTGCTTCAACCATCGTCGCATGGTGCGGACTACCTATGTATTGCCTGGCTTGTAACCTTCAATATCCGGACCACCTGAACTTCTGTAAGCACTGCGGCCGGCCGTTACGTGCGAATGCAGGGGCTGGTTCAGAGGGGACGCGTTGCACGCGTTGCGGAGTGCGAGTGGCGCCGGGCGAGAACTTTTGCCAGCAGTGTGGGGCACGCATGGTCGCCAAGGCCGAAGACACAACCATCGGCGCCTGCAACAACTGCGGCGTCTTCTGGCGCAGCGCCTGGCTCTTTTGTAAGAACTGTGGGATGGCACGGGCTAATGCCTTGGTCAACCCGTCTGACCTCCTGCCGGCTCAGTCCTCAATTCCGACTCTCGCTACAGACGTGTATCAGCCGGAGTTAGACCTCTCGGAATCAGCCGCGGCGCTGTCACATTGCCCTTATTGTGCGGCCGAGGTAGTCCCCGGTTCGCGCTTCTGCGAAGTTTGTGGCGGGAAGTTAAGGGCGGCAACGACGGGAGAGCTTAACCCGCCAGTGGTGAGTGATGATTCCTTGAGACCGCAGATCGGGGCCCTGACGTCTGAAGAAACGGCGCTTGAAATTCGCCCACATAGTCAGAACCACACTCCGGCGCCTGAAGCTCCCCCGATGCTCAATGAGCCACCACTGGCGGAGATGGCAGTGCCTGTATCGGCCGAACTGAATTCAGGCAATCGGCCGGCAGTCAAGATTCGGGCTGCTGATTCTCTAAGGGCCGATTTCGCGAGCGATGTCGGGGCCGGAAAAAGAGAGACGGTCCAACTCGCCCCTGTCTCGCGGACGGGAGGGCTCAGACCGGAGAGAAAGCTTCGAGAGAGTACCCTCGCAGGATCGACGCCTTCGGCGACCGTGGTGATCCCGATCGCTTCTCCGGCGCCGCGTGCCCGCACCTCACCGAGCGAGTTGCGTGCGCGGAGCAGGCGCGCCGTCTGGCAAGGGGGCGCGGTCCTCGGCATCGCGTTCTTACTCGCGCTAGTCACTGGTGTGCTCGTCTGGCGGAGCCTGTCGGAGAGCCCTGCCGGCGACTCCCGTCAAGCCCCGGTCACCTCCCAACCAACCGTACAACCGCCACTCGCAGCCACGACCCAGCCAACGCCTGCTCCATCGGCCAGTCCTTCCATCGAGGTGCCGGAAGGGATGGTCTATATTTCCGGCGGCGCTTTTGAGATGGGGCGCGATGATGGCGACAAGTATGAGCGCCCGGCGCATATCGTGACGGTCGGCCCGTTCTTCATTGACCGGACTGAGGTCACTAATCAGCAGTATCGGGAATTCGTCGAACGCACAGGCCACCGCCCGCCGCCGCATTGGAAGAATGGGCAGTACCCGGATGGTGAGGACCGTTTGCCGGTCATCAAGGTCTCTTGGAATGACGCGAATGCGTATGCTCGGTGGGCAGGCAAACGGCTGCCGACCGAAGAGGAATGGGAGTTTGCTGCGCGCGGGACCGACGGCCGGCTCTACCCGTGGGGGCAGGATTGGAAGCCAGAGCTGGCCAACACCAAGGAGAGTGGGAGCGGCCGTGTGGTTGAGGTCGGGCGCTACGGCGCCGGCACAAGCCCCTACGGCCTGCTCGACCTGTGCGGCAACGTCTGGGAGTGGACCTCGAGCGATCCGGCCAGCTATGCGAATGGCAAGGAGATCGAGCCCGGCAAGGTGGTCCGTGGAGGCGCCTACAATTCTCCACACGATAAGGCCACGACGACCTACCGTGGGATATTACAGCCCGAAGAGTTTTATGATAAGACGGGCTTCCGGTGTGTGCGCGACGCGCGATAGCAAGTCAATCGCCCGACCCGCAGCAGTGGGCCGCGACCTGTGCCTGACCAGCGACCGAGACGATCAAGCCCCGATCAGCAAAAGCGAAAAAGATGATTCTTAAGCACCCTCTTCGCGCCATTATTGTCTTGCCCGTTTTCATTACGCTTATCGGCGGCCTCGCCCTCGCCCAAGACGAAACGGGGCGAGACCTGCGCAAGAAGAAGCCGGCCGCCAAACCAACCCCCAAACCTTTGCCGCGGCCGACCCCAACGCCAGCCGTCCCAGCGGGCGCGACGCTCACGATTACTGCCCCGACCGGTGCGATGATCGAACTCGACGGCCGGAATCGCAGCCTCGTCGGCCCCAGTGGAACTCTGGTCTTAGCGACGGTCGCTACCGGCGACCATGAGCTGAGAGTCAGCGCTGACGGTTATGAACCTTGGAGCGGAACCATCGGGGTGAGGCGCCCGGCGACGAGCTTCGCAGTTCCGCTCAAAAAAAAGATCACCACGGGCCGGCTGACTATTTTTAGCAACGAGCCCGGGACCGAAGTCTTCCTCAACGAGCAGCCGTTAAGCGCCAAAAGCCTCGCCGGCCAACCGATCTCGATGGACGGCGTCAAGGTGGGACAAATCCAGCTCCGCGCCGCCAAGGCCGGTTTCAAAGAGTGGCGGCAAGTGAAGCAACTCGCGCCGGGCGAAAGCCTCACGGTCAGGATCGAACTCCAACCGATCCTCGACCCAGAGGTGGTGCGCGTGCCGGCCGGTGAGTTCGTGATGGGCAATGACAAGGGTTTGAAGGACGGGCGCCCAGCCCACTCGGTCTTCGTGGATGAGTTCGAGATCTCGCGGGGCGAGGTCACCAACCGCCTCTACAAGCGCTTCATCGATGCGACCCACCGCCCGGCCCCGCACGGCATCGGAGTCGCGGCCCCCTACAGTTGGGAGGGAAACACCTACCACGCAGGGCAAGACGACCGGCCGGTGGTGCTGGTGAGTTGGGAGGATGCGGTTGCTTTCTGCCGCTGGCTCTCTGAGCAAACGGGCTCGCGCTACCGCCTCCCGACCGAGGCCGAGTGGGAGAAGGCGGCCCGAACCGCGAGCGCCCAATACACCTCGGCCGGCAACGTCTGGGAGTGGTGTTCCGACTGGTACGACCCGGACTTCTACAAACGGCGAGAACGCACCAACCCACAAGGGCCGCCACGCGGTAAGGAGATCAAGCTCGAAGGGCGCAAGGGCGAGATGCGCGTGATGCGTGGCGGGGCGTTCGGCCGCGCGGCGCTACCGATACGTGCCGCCGAACGCAGCTACTACCTCCCGTCGCAGGGCCGCTTCGACCTCGGCTTTCGCGTTGTGCGCGAGGTGAAGAAGGAAACAGTAGGCAGTAGGCAGTAGGCGGAAGGCAATGAAATGGCGGAGGCGTGTGGGAATCGAACCCGACCAACCGAGACTCTCGCCCCGGCCCAACAGATTTGAAGTCTGCGCCAGTCACCAGACCAGATGCGCCTCCGCAATCGGCAAGGCTCGCGCGCATGAATATTAGCATCACCCGCCTCGGCGATGAAATCACGCCTGAGCGAGGCGAGGGATTATTTCTCCCTCAGAAAAAATCGAGGGGCACAGAGATAGCGGCCACTTTAAAGATACGGCCCACTGCCCTCTCGGTGCCCCCGCGATGCCTGCCTCTGGTCTGGAACTTTAGAGCATCTTCTTCGAATGGCGGCCGCCGGTAGTTGCAGTGATGCGGCGGCGGGCGAGTCTGATGATGTCGGCATGGCTGCACGGCATGGCCCGATATTTCGGGAGGATCCCGGCCAAGCCGGGTTCGGCTGAAAGTCGGCTGGCGTCAACCAGGACGGGGATCTCCGTGGACCTCAGGCCTTCCCTCAGGTCTCGGAGCACCCCCGCGAGCTGCGCCGGGCCGACATCGACGACGGCCAAATCATGCCCCTCACGACAGGCGCGGCCCAGTTCTTCGGGAGAGGTCGCGCTGGTAATGTCGATATCATTTGCGCCGAGCGAGGCGCTCAACTCGCTTAATCGGTCTGAAGAATCACTGATGATGAGCAGGCGGTGCCTGATCGTCGGAGCAGCGAAGGGTTGGTGCTTGCTGTGAGTGATGGACGGAGAGATCATATCAATACTCCTGATAATAGTTCGCCTTCGTAATAAGCTTCAAAGATGGGCCGGGGACCAGCGCTTTCGGAGGTAGCCGTAGTCAACACTCACAATCCCACGTAGCTGGCGTAATAGATTGACAATCGTTATTTACGACTCGGCCTACGGGGCTCAGAAGGTCAATAGGGTTGATCGGGGAAATAGCATCAGGGCTCAGTAAGAATTACATTTACAAGACAATTTGTCAATCCACAAAGAAAATAAAATGCCGGAAAAGCGAGTTCGCTCAGGCCGGGGCGGGCGGGCAAGCTCAAGGTAACCGCGCCGTTGCTTGTTGGTCAGTGATTAGTTTGTTATAGTGCCCTCCTGAAGCATTGCTTTATTTACCAGGGCGGATGATGCTGCCGTTTGCCCTCCCTGTTTGGAATCGATCATGTCACAGATTACTTTCCAGGATTTAATGGATCTGATGGCACGGCTGCGTGCGCCGAACGGCTGCCCCTGGGACCGCGAACAGACTTATGCCACGCTGGCGCCGATGCTGATCGAAGAGGCATACGAAGTGATCGAAGCGGCCGAGGCGGAGGATTGGGACGAGCTGCGCGATGAACTCGGCGACCTCCTCTTCCAGATCGTCTTCTACGGGCAGATCGCGGCTGAGCATCAGCACTTCGACCTGCATCAATCAATCACCCGCGTGCACGAGAAGATGACGCGCCGCCACCCGCACGTTTTCGGTGAGGAGAAGGCCGAGACCGCGGCCGAAGTGCTGGCCAACTGGGAGGCGATCAAGGCCGGAGAGCGCCGCGCGGCAGGCAAGGCCGAGGAGCAGGAGAAGTCGTTGCTCGATGGCGTCTCGACCAAGGTCCCGGCGCTGCTCGAAGCTCACCAGCTAACTACCAAGGCGGCACGCGTCGGCTTCGACTGGAAGCGCGTGGAGGACGTGCTCACCAAACTCGAAGAGGAGTTGGGAGAATTACGCGAGGAGTTGGCCCACAAGCCGCGTCACCAGGCGGCCCTCGCTGAAGAAGTCGGAGATCTGCTGTTCGTCGTCGCCAACGTCGCGCGCCAGCTTGGCGTCGAGCCGGAGGTCGCGCTCAAAGCAGCCAATCGCAAATTCCGCCGCCGCTTCCGCCACGTCGAGGCCCGTCTCAGCGAAAAGGGCATGTCGCTCTCAGAGTCCTCGCTCGCCGAAATGGATTCATACTGGGATGAGGCTAAGCAGATCGAGCGGGAGGCGCGCTGAAATAGCCTGATTTCAGCCCGAGACCTGAGCAGATGCCGGTTTGAAATTGCCGCCCGAATCGACTATCCACAATCCGAGGTGTGAAAGCTTATCCCCCCAACCAAGCTACCTGGGCAACCATGACAAGGCGGGCTTGAAAAAGCGGGCGCGATTGGTGATGATGTAACCTCCCAAAGTTGGATCAGCAAAACTGAACGACATGATGCCGCGTGCGTCTCCCCCTAACGCACCTGGGAAGCGAGTGGTGTGAGATGAGCCAGCCAAAATATTATTTTGAGCGGATTGCTGAGAGCGGCCTCGGCCCCACCGTCCAGCAGCCGCCGGTGTGCCTTTATCTGGAGGTGACGAATCGTTGTAACCTGCTCTGCCAGACCTGCCCGCGGACTTTCGCCAGCGTCGAGCGGCCGGCCGACCTGAGTTTCGAGCGCTTCACCCAAATTGTCGATCAAGTGCCGAGCCTCGCGCAGGCCGTGCTGCAAGGCATCGGCGAGCCGATGATCAACCGCGATCTCACCCGGATGATCCGCTACCTCAAAGCCCGCGGCGTGCGCGTGGTCTTCAACACCAACGCGACGCTGCTCCTGCCCGGCTCGAAGACGGCCCGCGAGCTGATCGAGTCGGGCCTTGACGAATGCCGCGTCTCGCTCGACGCGGCCGACGGCGAGACTTACGAGATGGTGCGCGGGCTGCCGAAGTTTGACCTCGTCCTCAACAACGTGCGCGAGTTCGTGCGCCTCAAGCGCGAGCTCGGGGCTCGGTCGCCGAAGATCTCGCTCTGGCTGGTCGGCCTCAAAGAGACGATCCATCAGTTGCCCGATTTTGTGCGGCTCGCCCACAGCGTCAACATCGATGAAGTTTACTTGCAGCGGCTCGTCTACTTCGATGATCGGTATCAAGGGCAGGGAGTGGCGCGGGCTGACCAGGCGTTATTCGGCGGGCTGGCCGAAGAGCACGAACAGTGGATCCGGCAAGCCGAGGAAGTGGCGCGTGAGCTGGGCGTGGAGCTTCGCGCTTCGGGCGCCACGACCCCGGAGCAGAGCCTGGCGCCGAGCGACGGCGAGCAGCAGCCGTGGAGCCACTGCCGCCGCCCTTGGACGCTGATGTACATCACGGCGAACGGCAACGTCCTGCCCTGCTGCATCTCGCCCTTCGTCGAGCGCGACTACGATGCGCTGATCCTCGGCAACGCCTTCGAGCAGCCGCTCGACGAGATCTGGAACGGCGAGCGCTACCGCGATTTTCGCACGCGCCTGCTCGGCGACCGCCCGCCGCATGCGTGCGAAGGCTGCGGGGTGAGGTGGAGCTTATAAATAGCATTTGTCAGTTGTCCGTCGTCAGTTGCTACGGGCCACTGACCGTAGACAACTGACGACGGACAACTGACAAATGACATGAAAGTCGAACTGATTATTCCCGCCTACAACGAAGAGGACGCGATTGGCGAGGTGGTCCGCGAAGTCCCGCGGGAGGTCGTTTCTCGGGTCATCGTGGTGGACAATGCGAGCACCGATGGTACAGGGCGGGCGGCGAGGGAGGCGGGCGCCGAAGTCGTGTGTGAGAAGCGGCGCGGGTATGGGTCGGCTTGCCTGGCTGGCGTGTGCGCGCTCAAGGATGCGGAGGTCGTGGTCTTCCTTGATGGTGACCGCAGTGATGACCCGCGTGAAATCCAGTTACTGATTGATCCTATTTTGGAGGGCCGAGCCGATTTTGTGATTGGCTCGCGGATCGGCCGGATGGAGCGCGGGGCGCTCACGCCACAACAATTGGCGGGGAACCGGGTCGCGACCACGCTGATCCGGCTGCTTTACGGCGTGCGCCTCGCCGACCTCGGCTCATTCCGTGCCTTGCGGCGCGAGGCGCTGGAGTCGCTCGGGATGAGTAATTTGAGCTACGGCTGGCCGGTGGAAATGGTCGTCAAGGCGGCCAAACGGGGCTACCGCATCGCCGAGGTCCCGATCACCTACCGTCGCCGCATCGGCGAGTCAAAGGTGAGTGGGACGCTCAAGGGAAGTTTGCTGGCCGGCTATCATATGATCAGCACCATCTTGCGCTACGCGCTAGCACGCTCGTAGCTCTCAGACTGAATTCATGGGAAATCACGCTGACGCGCCTGAGGTGGTTGGGGCGCACTTACCGAAAGCCTGGGCCTCAACCGGCGAAGCTCGCGCTCGGGCGCTGCGGCTTGTCGCCTTACTCGCGCTCGGCGGCGGGTTGCTCACTTTCAATCTTCTCTGGTTGGCAGCCAAGGACCTCGACCGTGTGCGCTATTTCTTTTGGTTCTTCAACGCGCAAACGGTCATTTACCTGGGTGCTTGCGTCCTAGTTGTTCGCTATGATCTTGGCCGCCCGGCGCTCCTCATTGTGCTGCTCTTCGCCGCCGTCTTGCGCCTCTCGCTCATCCCGACCGCGCCCGCCCTCTCCACCGACATCTACCGTTATATCTGGGATGGGACCGTGCAGGCGCATGGGATCAATCCGTTCATCTACCATCCGGCGGCCCCTGAGCTATCGCACCTGCGCGACCCTTACGTCTACGAGAATATCAACCGACGTGAATACGCCTTGACAGCCTACCCGCCGGCCGCGCAGTTGGTCTTTCTGCTGAGTGCCCTGCTGCGCCCGCGGGGGTTGACGACGCTGAAGTTGATCTTCCTAGTTTTTGACTTCGCGACGGTCGGGGCATTGCTGCTGCTACTCCAGCGCCTAGAAATGAATCCGGCGCGTGTGGCGGTCTACGCCTGGAGCCCGCTCGCCGTCTGGGAGATCGCGCAGAATGGGCACGTGGACGCGGTGGCAGTGGCTTTCATCGCCTTGGCCGGCCTGGCGGCAGCCCACGGCCGGCGCGGGACCACAGGAGTGATGCTGGCACTGGCGGCGTTGGTCAAGATCTACCCGGCGGTGTTGGCGGCGGCATTCTACAAGAAATGGGATTGGCGAATGCCGACGGCGATGGCGGCCACGGCGGCGATCCTCTACACGCCTTACCTGGGCGCGGGGAGCAGCATCCTGGGTTTCCTCATACACTATCCGCACGAAGAGGGCTTCTTTTCAGGCGAACGTTTCCTGCTGCTCCAGCGTCTTCACCAACTCATGCCAATGCCGCCGACGGTCTATCTGGCGGTGGCGGCGTTGACGATGATCTCCGTGGCCGCATATCTGGCGCTACGCGACAAGGATCTGAAGCAGCAACTGCGGGGCTGCACCTTGCTCGCCGGACTCTTTCTGCTGTTGGTATCGCCGCAGTATGGTTGGTATTATCTGTGGTTGCTTCCGTTCCTGAGCGTGACGGTTGAGCGAGTGACTGCTACTCAAATGGCTGGGGCCGCGGTGGTCCTGCTCAGTTTTGCCCGGTATCATTTTTCAAAACGATTGACGCCCGACTTACTAGTGGCGCCGCTTGCGGTCATCATTAGCCTGGTGCGCGATGCGGCGGTGCAATGGTGGTGGCTGATGCTCTTGGCGAGCGCCGCCTTCCTGAGTTGGGTATGATGCACATCGAGAAGGAGAAGGATTGAGAGAAGCTTTGGTGGTCGTGGCGAAGGCGCCGCGCATGGGCGAAGTCAAGACCCGCCTGCACAGCGCGCTCAGCCCAGGGGAAACGACGGAACTTTATATCTGCTTTTTACGTGATACATGCTCGCTGATGGAGGCGGCACGCGCGGCGCGGCCGGGGATTTCGCTCGTGCTTTGTTACACGCCCGTGGGCGAGGAGGAAGCGTTCGAGGCCATTGAGCGAGACGGGTCGCTGATGCTCCCGCAGCGTGGTGAGGAACTCGGCGCCCGGCTCCGTCACTGCTTCGAGGACCTTTTCGCGGCCGGGTACGAATCGGTGGTGGTGATGGACGCCGATAGCCCAACCCTGCCGAGCGAACATTTGGTTGCCGCCTTCGACCAAATCAAGAGCGACCGGACCGTCGTCTTAGGGCCCACGGCCGATGGCGGTTACTACTTGGTCGGGATGCGGCGCCTGCACCCGCAACTTTTCGAGCGCATCACGTGGAGTACCGAGCGCGTGCTCGCCGAAACTTGTGAGCAGGCGCGCGAAGCGGGATTGGAGGTCATCTTGCTGCCTGAGTGGTATGACGTGGACACGCCCGAAGAGTTGGAGAGGCTCGAAAGCGAGATCGGCTGCGGCGGGGATGCGGCTCAATTCACCCGCGCCTTTTTCACCGCTAAACGGCGAGGAGCAGCCGCCGGGCGAGAGAAAGAAGGTCGCTAGCCTGGCGAAGATTTCGAGACCCGCTGCGGCCAATCTGCCCCTGAGTGTCACAATTAACCAGACGGACCGAACCCCGAATAACTATGGACAAGATTATAGCGATCATCAAACGCGAATACCTGTCGCGAGTGCGCTCAAGAGGCTTCATCATCGGCACGGCGCTGAGCCCTCTGATGATGATGTCTTTCGTGCTGGTGCCGATGCTGGTCGCGCGCGGCAGCGGGCATGAGAACTACCGTTTAGTCGTGCTCGACCAGAGCGGGGATCCAGGGCTCTACGCAAGGGCGGAGCAACTGCTCACCAACGACAACGCGAAGTCCGACCGCTTTGAGGTGCGTCGCGAGGCCGTCGGCCCCTCCGAAAATGTCGAGGCTCGAAAGCAGGACCTCAATCGACAAATCACTGAAGGCAGGCTCGAAGGTTACGTCGCCGTCCCCGCCGACGTGCTGGACCGGGGGAAGATCGCTTATCACACCAAGAACGTGAGCGACTTCGGCAGCAGCGACCGAGTGAGGCGCGCCTTCAACACAGCGGTCATCGAGCGGCGGATGACGCGCGCAGGGATTGACGCGGCGCGCGTCAGCGCGCTCAGCAAGAGCATCGAGATGGAGACGATCAACGAGCGCGGCGAGCGCGAGCGCGGCCAAACCGTGATCCTCGCCTACGCCCTGCTGATGATCCTCTACATCACGATCCTGGTTTATGGCATTACCGTGATGCGCGGGGTGATTGAAGAGAAGCAATCCCGGATCATCGAGGTCCTACTCTCGTCGGTCAAACCGTTTCAGTTGATGCTCGGTAAACTGATCGGAATCGGACTCGTCGGCCTGACACAGTACGTCATCTGGGCGAGTTTCGCCCTGCTCCTGAGCGGCTTCGCGGCCGCGCAGGCGCTGACGTTCACTTCGATCAAGTTCCCGCGGGTGCCCATCTCACTGATGGCCTTCTTCGTGCTCTACTTCCTGCTGGGATACTTTCTCTATGCGACGCTCTATGCCACGGTCGGGGCGATCGTGTCGAGCGAGGAGGACGGGCAGCAGATGCAGATGCCGGTGACCATGACCATCGTGATCCCGGTCGCGATCTCGTCGATGATTCTGCGCAATCCTAACGGTCTGGCCTCGACGGTGCTGTCACTGGTCCCTTTCTTCAGCCCGGTCCTGATGTTTATGCGCATCACCATTCAGCAACCGCCGTGGTGGCAAATCGCGCTTTCCCTCTTTTTACTTCTCTCGACCATCCTCGGCCTGGTGTGGCTGGCGGCGAAGATTTATCGCGTCGGGGTGCTGATGTACGGCAAGCGCCCGAATCTGCCTGAACTGGCGAGATGGTTAAGGTATACCTGAGACCTGCCTCACGATTCATGCCTTCGTGAATCCGAGCCTGAAAACTTAAAATTCATAACAGAGATATGCCCAGCCCTAGTCAGAAATCCGCCATCTTCAGTAATGCGCTACGTGCAGCCGAACGCCAGCTCTCGCGGCGAGATCCTGTCCTGCGCCGGTTTATCGAGCAATACGGACCGTGTAAGCTGCGGCCCCATACTCGATATTTCGAGACCTTGGTGGACGCGATCATTTCGCAGCAACTCTCGACCAAAGCTGCTGAAACGATCCTCGGCCGATTCAAAGCACTTTATGCACCGGCACGCTTCCCGAGCGCCGCGCAGATCCTGACGACAGGGGATGAAAGGTTGCGCGGCGTCGGACTCTCGGGACAAAAACTTTCTTATATCAAAGATCTGGCGGCTAAGACCGACGACGGCACACTGAAACTCTCACGCCTCTCTCGGATGGATGATCAAGAGATCGTCGAGATGCTGATCAAAATCAAAGGCATCGGTGTTTGGACTACCCACATGTTTTTGATCTTCTCTTTGGGGCGACTCAATATTTTGCCGGTCGGGGATTTAGGAATCAGACGCGCCATTGAACGTGCCTACGGATTCAAGTCATTACCCAATTCAGATGAAATTGAGAGGGTGGCTGAACAGCACTTTTGGCACCCCTACTGCTCAGTAGCTTCCTGGTTTCTCTGGCGGAGCCTGCAAAACAAAGAGTGATTGGGACTTATTCGGAGAGCGAAAATCTGCGCCGGATACTGTTTAAAGACGACCTAACTCTAAGTGACCCAAGTACAAGCGATTAACCTAGCAGGGAGTAATTTAATTTGCCCGAACAAAATAAGCGTGCTATTTTGCGCGTGTCAATTGAAAGTCTCCAATTGGTGGAGCGAAGAGGCGCTAAAAGAATCGGGGCACTTTTAGCGCCTCTTCGTACTTTCAGCGGTCGAGCATGTGGAAGTCCGGCCTGATTCGCTCTGTCTATAGGGCAATAGATAATCTCGTGGACTCTGCTTGAGGTCGCTGAAACTCTCCTTCCCAACAAGCCTTCAGCGACCTCTTTTTTTCTTCTCCTTCAAGCCTTCGGATGGGCCTTATCGTAGACCTCCATGAGTTTGTCGGTCGAGACGTGCGTGTACTGTTGTGTCGTCGAGAGCCGGGCATGTCCAAGCAGTTCTTGAATGGTGCGCAGGTCGGCCCCGGCGTCGAGCAAGTGGGTGGCAAAGGAGTGGCGCAAGGAGTGTGGGCTGATGTGGTGGATGTCGGCGCACAGCTTGATGTACTTATCAATCATCCGCCCCACCGAGCGCGTCGTGATTCGCGTCCCCTGATAATTCATAAAAACTGCCAGCGGATCTATCTTGTCCTGATCGGCCTCGATCAGGAGTTCGCCCCGGACGCCAAGATAGGCTTCCAGCGCTTGTCGCGCAGGGTCGCCAAAGGGGACTATGCGCTCCTTGCGCCCTTTGCCCTTCACGCGCATGGTCTGGTTGACGAAATCGATATCCGTGAGGTTGAGGTTGACCAGCTCAGAGACGCGGACGCCGCTCGCGTAGAGTAATTCGAGAATCGCCCGGTCGCGCTTGCCGAGGATGGTCTCCAGGTCCGGCATTTCGATGAACCGGATCGCCTCTTGAATGGTCAGATGATTGGGCAGCTTGCGCTCGACGCGAGGACTCGCCACTAAGCGCGCCGGATTGACCTCGAGAATCCCCTCCCGACACAGGAAACGGAAGAAAGTACGGAGCGCAGCGATCTTCCGATGGATTGAGCTCTTTTTCTTCTTCTTCTCGTAAAGCGAAGCCATGAACTCGCGGACCGTGAGGTTATCGATCGCGCGGATGTCTACGTGCCGCCGCTTACCTGCTTGATCTGGCGGGGCAAGATGGTCATAGAACTGCTCCAAGTCGCTCGCGTAATTGCGCAGCGTATGTTCGGAGAGGTTGCGTTCATATTTCAAGTGCTGCATGAACTCGTCGATGTATTTCTGCATAGACGGCCCTCCTAAATAAGTATCGACGGCTTGAGTCGGGACACATTTTAAAATCGGCGAGTGGTAATGAGACAGCTCATTGTGGGAATCTGTTTTGCGACGAAAACTGATTCTCCTCCCCACTCGCTGGCGAGAGTTTATCACGGCTCCCCACCAGGAGTGCATCGATCCCAGAGGAAAGCGGCGGGCACTTGCGGCTGGGCCTTCCGGGGAGCCAAATCCTGTGGGCACCCCGCCTTCGCAGTAGTCGTGACCAGCCTCCCTGATGACCTCGATTCGGGAGCCTGATGGCTCCTGATTTTGACAACCAAAAAGTTGACAAAACCTGGGGGCTTCCCTATCATTCGAATATGCCTGTGGCCGCGGTCGGAAATATTCTGAAAGAATCTAGAAGCGCTATCGTCGAGCTGCTGAAGACCAACGGGGCGATGAGTGTCGAGCAGTTAGCACAGTCGCTGGCGGTCTCGAAGGTCTGCGTGCGCCGCCATCTGGGGTTGCTCCAGAGCGATGGGTTGATCGGCTATGAGGCAGAGCACCGCGAGCGCGGACGCCCGCGCTATCTCTACCGCCTGACTGAGAAGGCGGCCTGCCTCTTTCCGCGCAACTACGACGAGTTCGCCAAGGAAGTGCTTGGGCAGGTTCGGCAGGCCTTTGGCGAGGGCGCGCTGCTGCGAGTCTTGAGCGGCCGGGCCGACGAGATGATTGAGCGGCTCAAGGGCGAGTTTGAAGGGCTCGGGTTTGACGAGCGCGTCAAGCGCCTGGCCAAGACGGTGAGCGAGAAAGGCTACTTGGCTGACGTGCGGCGGCTCAAAGACGGGAGCTACCGGCTGCGGCAGCGCAACTGCCCGACTGAGAGTGTGGCGGTTGCGTACCCGCAAGTTTGCCAGGAAGAACTGCGCGTCTACCGCGAAGTGCTCGGCTGTGAGGTGATGCGTGAGTGCCGGATCGCGGACGGCGCGCAGATCTGTGAATTTCGCATTCTGCCCCCGGTCAAGCGGGCGTTGCGTGTGATTCAGAGGTAAGGCATTGATATATTTTTCTCGACGGAGAATTAGATGAGTAAACCAATCACTGAGGAAATGATCTTTGACGCGTTACGCGCGGTCAAAGACCCGGACCTGCACCGCGACATCGTCGCGCTCAACATGATCCGGGACGTGAAGGTCTGCGGCGGCAACGCGAGCTTTCGTTTCGTGCTCACGACCCCGGCCTGCCCCGTGAGGGATCAATTGAAAGACGAAGCCCGGCGTGTTGTCATGGCTCTCCCTGGGATGGAGAGCGTGGACATCAAAATGGAGGCTGAGGTCCCGAAGGCGCGTGGCGCGATTGACAAGACGGCGATTGAGGGGATCGGCAACATCATCGCGGTCAGCTCCGGCAAAGGCGGCGTGGGCAAATCGACCGTGGCGGTCAACCTCGCTGTCGCCTTGCGCCAGCTCGGGGCGCGGGTCGGCATCCTCGACACCGACGTCTACGGGCCGAACGTGCCGATCATGATGGGCGGCCGTGACATGCCGCAGGTGCGGGGCGAGAAGATCGTGCCGCCGGTCTATCACGACGTCAAGACGATGTCGATCGGGCTGCTCAACCCCGGCGACAAGGCGGTGATCTGGCGCGGGCCGATGCTTCACTCCGCGGTCTCGCAATTTCTGCGGCAGGTGGAGTGGGGCGAGTTGGATTACCTGGTGGTCGATATGCCGCCGGGGACGGGCGATGTCCAATTGAGCCTGGCGCAACTGGTGCCGCTCGCCGGGGCGGTCCTGGTGACGACGCCGCAGGAGGTCTCGCTGAGTGATGTGCGCAAGGCTTACAACATGTTCGATCAACTGCACGTGCCCAGCTTGGGCATCGTCGAGAATATGAGTTACTTCGTCTGCTCGAACTGCGCGGAGCGGCATGAGATCTTCGGGCACGGCGGCGGCGAGGCGTTGGCCGAGCGCTACGGCGTGCCATTCCTCGGCGCGATCCCGCTCTCGGTGAGCGTGCGTGAGGGCGGCGACCTGGGCATCCCCATCGTCGTGGGTGCGCCGGACAGCCCACAGGCCAAGGCTTTTCGCGATGTCGCTCAGCAAGTCGCGGCCCAAGTGAGCATCGCCGCGATCAAAGCGAACAAGTCGCTGCCGGTCCTCAATTTGAAAAGATAGGCCATCAGCCGTCAGCCATCAGCTAGAACAGGAACTCTTAAGCAGTCCCAGTTTGGCTCAAAGCTGACGGCCGGTAGTTCCTCCGGAACAAGTTGACGGTCGTCGCACCGGTCGTTATCATTTGCGGTCATTGAAAGTTTAGCGGCCCCTTGCCGTCACCAGGGTGGGCGAGGAATTGAGGCCATTCACATCCGGCAAACAGGTGGGGAAACGATGTCTGTAGAGGCAGATGCTCAGGAGATCACGGCCGAACAAGTAGAAGCAGTGCTGGACCGAGTGCGGCCCGCCATCAGGTCCGACGGTGGAGATATTGAACTTGTGGGCATTGAGGGTAACAATGTTCATGTCCGGCTGCAGGGGCACTGCGTCGGGTGCCCGAGTTCGATGATGACGCTCAAATTCGGCGTCGAGCGCGCGCTCCGCGAAGAGCTTCCCAGCTTCGGCGAACTCGTCACGGAGTTGCCCGGCTTGGGATTTTGAAGAAAATTTGGTCTTTAAATTAATTGCCGGCGCCTGAGCCATCGCGTGCCTCAGGAGCCGGCCAGTGGCAATCAGTCATTCAGATTCAAAGGAGAAAAAGACAATGCAACTTATGCTTACTGAAACTGCGGCGCAAGAGGTGAAGAAGTTCATCGAGGCGGAGAAGGTCGGCGAGCAGGGGGGGCTGCGTGTGCGCGTCGTGCCGGGCGGCTGCTCGGGCTTCCAGTATGCGATGAACATCGAGGAGGCTCCCGCGGCCACCGACGAAGTCATCGAGAGCGACGGCCTGCGCGTCTTCGTCGACATGTTCAGCGCCCAATACCTCAACGGCGTGGCGATCGACTACGTCAACAGCGTCATGGGCGCGGGCTTCACTTTCACCAATCCGAACTCGACTGGCGGCTGCGGCTGCGGCAGCTCATTCACCGCCTAAGCACGGCAACCGGGTTCAGTCCTTGAGAGCGGCTCTCACCTTGCTCCCGGAGAGCAATTTGGTGGGAGCCGCTTTCTCGCGCCCCGGGCTTAATCATAATCATTATCATTATCGATAGGCTTGACAAAAAGCCGGGGCGGGGTTAGGATGTCCCCTGTCGGTCAAACCTATGACATACCGTCGCACCAAGCAGAGGCAAGGCATCATCGAGGCCATGGAACGTCACGGCGGCCACCTGACGGCCGACCAGATTTATGCCCTCGTCAAAGCGGGGTTCCCGCGCCTGAGCCTCGGGACCGTCTATCGCAACCTTCGCGTGTTGATCGCCCAAGGGGCCGTGCGCGAACTCGCCTTCGGGAATGCCTTCAGCTACTTCGAGGTGGCCAAGGAGGCGCACTACCACTTCATCTGCCGCGTGTGCGGCGGCGTTGAGGACGCCGCCGTGCCGGTGGATCAGCAATTCACCGCCCTCGCCCAGCGCACGGCGCGTGGCGGCTTCAAGGTCGAAGACCACCGGCTGGACTTTGTCGGAGTGTGCTCAGCCTGCCAACGAGCGGGGCGGCGCAAAGGCAAGCGAGCCGTCAAACAGTAATCAGTGACGAGTGATGAGCACTCATCGCTTGTCACTCGTCACGGCTCTTTTAAATTCACACCTATACCAAGGAGGAATGAAATGCCTAAACTAGTAGGGACGAAGACCCACGAGAATCTGAAGCACGCTTTCGCCGGGGAATCTCAAGCCAACCGCCGGTATCTATACTTCGCGCGCCAGGCCGACGTCGAAGGCTACCCCGACGTGGCGGGCCTGTTCCGCGACACGGCTGAGGGCGAGACCGGCCACGCCCACGGCCACATGGATTTCCTCAAAGAGGTCGGCGACCCGGCTACGGGCGAACCCTTCGGCAACACGCAGAAGAACCTCAAGGCGGCGATTGCCGGCGAGACTTATGAGTACACGGAGATGTATCCGGGCTTCGCCAAGACGGCGCGTGAAGAGGGCTTCGAGGAGGTTGCCGAGTGGTTCGAGACTCTAGCGCGCGCGGAGAGGTCGCACGCCGGGCGCTTCCAGAAAGGGCTCGATTCACTTTCTTCACTTTCCTAAACAGCAGCCAGTGGTCAGCGGCCCGTTGTCCATCGCAACCAGCCACTGACCACTGACGACTGACCACCGATCATGCTCGAACAAGGCAATCTCACTTCCGTCCCGGTCGAGTGGGACAAGGATGAGTATTGGGACGCGAAGGCGCTCGATAAAGAACTGCGGCGCCAGTACGACGTCTGCAACTCTTGCCGCCTGTGCTTCAACCTCTGCCCGGCCTTCCCAAATCTCTTCGAGGATTTCGACAGCGATGAGGTGGACAGCGACCCGAATAAACTCAGTGAGACGGAGGTCAAGGAGTTCGTCGACCTCTGCTACAACTGCAAGCTCTGCTTCATCAAGTGCCCGTACACGCCGCCGCATAAATTCCTGATCGATATTCCGAAGGTCGTCATGCGCGCCCGCGCCGTCGAGGCCAAGCAAGGCGGCTTCGACCTGCGCGAATTCATTCTCGGCAAACCTGACCGGGTGGGTCCGGTAGCGAGCAAGGCCGCGAAGCTCGTCAACCTGGGCAATACCAACCGGACCGGCCGCTGGCTGATGGAAGAATTGTTCGGCATCCACCGCGATAAGATTCTGCCTGTCTTTCACGCCCAGACTTTCGAGCGCTGGTTCAAGCAGAACGCCGGCCGGTCGCAGTTCACGGTCAAGGCAGGCGGGCCGAAGGTGGCGCTCTTTCACACCTGCATCGTCAACTATAACGAGCCGCAAATCGGCCGCGCCGCGGTGCGCGTGCTCCAGAAGAACAACGCTCAGGTAGTGGACCCGCCGGGGCAGCGTTGCTGCGGGATGCCCTACCTCGACGGCGGCCAGGTCGAGGCGGCGCTCGAACACTTCCGCGAAAATGTCAAGACGTTACTGCCTTACGCGCGGCAAGGCTATGACATCGTCGTGCCCGAGCCGACCTGTGGGATGATGCTCAAGAAGGAGTACGTCGACTACTTGCAAGGCGAGGAGCGCGAGCAGGCGCAGGAGGTCGCCGGGCGCGTCTTCGACCTCTCGGAGTATCTGGTCAAACTCAATGCCGAGGGCCGGCTCAGCAAGGACTTTGCGCAAGCGGTCGGGCGGGTCGCCTACCACCAGCCGTGCCACCTCAAATACCAGGCGATCGGGCAGAAATCGATTGACCTGCTACGGCTGGCCGGCGCCGAAGTAATCTTCATCGACAAAGGCTGTTCCGGCCACGACGGCACATGGGCGATGAAGAAAGAGTATTTCGACCTGGCGCAGAAGGTCGCGCGGGGCTTACACCGCGGCGTGCGTGAGTCGGAGGCCGACCTGGTAGCGACCGATTGCTCGCTGGCCGGGATTCAGATCAAGCAAGGCACCGGGCGCGAGACGCTTCATCCGATTGAAGTGTTGGCTCAGGCCTATGGGATCCAAGAAGGGTAAGCAGCGAGGTCATTCCTGAGATGAAAAAAATAGAGCTATCCGAAATTCTCGACATCGCGCAGTATGAAAAACAACGGGACGCATTTCGCCGCCGCATTATTGAATTAAAGAAGCGGCGGCGCGTCGCGGTCGGCCCGCAAGTCACCTTCGTCTTCGAGAACCGCGAGACGGTCCTCTTCCAGATTCAAGAGATGACGCGCGCCGAGCGCCTCGTGTACGACGCGGCGATCCAGCATGAGATCGACACCTACAACCAATTGCTGCCCGGGCATCATGAGCTGGCCGCGACTATGTTGATCGAGCTTGAGGAGGCCGGCCGGATTCGCGAGGAGATCACCAAATTCCACGGGGTCAATGCGGGCGAGGCGACTTACATTCAGATCGGCGATGCCCGCCTGCCGGGCGTCTTCGCCGCGGGCCAGAGTGACGACCGGCGGATCAGCGCCGTGCAGTACGTCCGCTTCCCTTTCAGTGACCGCCAGCGGGAAGCCTTCCTGCAAACAGGGCGCGAGGCGCGGCTGGTGATCGATCATCCGAGCTATCACCACAGCGCGAGCCTTGAGGGTGAGGTGCGGCGCGAGCTGGCCCGCGACCTCACCACCGACTGAGCGCCCTTGTCACCGGGGTGGACTTCCGCTATAACAGGTCCGCAATTCAAACTCATCAACTGCCCAATCGGGCCAAGCAAAGATTGAAGAGCGGCGTGGGCATCTTCTGCGCCGAGTGATGCGTGATTCAAAGCGGCTGCCGTCGGCCGCGTCCGCGCGGTGCGCGGGCCGAGGCGGTCAATCTGCGGTTCCACCTTTCATCAATTGAGGAGAAGGCATGACAACGGCTACTTGGCAACGTCATCTGACACGGGCGCTCGCCGTCGGTTTCTTGGGGCTGGCTGTTTACTTCGCCGGGTGCGAGAACCGGCCGACCGAGCAGAAGGTATCTTTCCAACCTGACCTCCGACCCATCCCCGCGCCACTCGCGAGGTACGAGCCGATGGCGAATTACCCATCCGATCAAGCCATGGTCGCCCTGGGCCGCCAGTTGTTCTTCGACAAGCGGCTCAGCGTCGACGGCTCACGCTCCTGCTACGCCTGCCACGTGTGCGAGAAGGGGCTGACTGACGGCCTGCCCAAGGCGATCGGCGCGGGCAACAAGCAACTGACACGGAGCAGTCCGACGCTCTGGAACATCGGCTACCACAAAGAATTTTATTGGGACGGGCGCAGCAAGGCTCTTGAAGCTCAAGGCAAGGCAGCTTGGACCGGCGGCAATATGGGGGCCAAGGATCACGAGGCGGAGATCGTCGGGAAGATCAATGCCTTCCCCGGCTACAAGGAGCAGTTCCAGAAGCTTTTCAAGAGCGACGCGACGCAGGACAATATCTTTCAAGCCATCGCCGCCTTCGAGCGGACGATCGTCAGCGGCAACGGCGACACGGCCTTCGACCGCTGGCAGGCTGGTGATCAAAATGCCGTCGGCGAAGATGTCAAGCGCGGCTACAAAGTCTTTCAGGATTCGAAGTGCAACCAGTGCCACGACGGGATTCTCTTCACCGACCTGCAGTACCACAACGTCGGCATCGGCATGGATGCACCCGAAGACAAACAAGACAAGGGCCGCTTCAACGCGACCAAGGACGAGAAGGACACCGGGGCCTTCAAGACGCCGACCCTCCGAGACATCGCCAAGTCGGCGCCCTACTTCCACGACGGCAGCGTGGCGACCCTGGAAGAGGCGGTTGACTTCATGGTTGGCGGCGGCAAACCGAATAAGTATCTCGACACGAAGAACCTCAAGAAGGTCAATCTCACTAAAGAGCAGAAGCAAGATTTGATCGCCTTCCTGAAGTCTCTGAATGTTGACTGCAAGCTGACCGAGCCCAAGCTCCCGTAAGTCACGGGCGGACGTTCGGTCTTGACTACAATTAACGACTAACAGGAGAACCATCGAATGAACACTATCAACGTTGGTGACCAGGCGCCGGATTTCGAACTCGACAGCACGTCGGGCGAGAAGGTGCGGCTCTCGGATTTCCGCGGGCAGAAGCATGTGCTGCTGGCCTTCTACCCGCTCGATTTCACGCCGGTGTGCACGAACGAGAATTGCGCCTTCACCGCCGACTACGCCGATTTCGAGCAGGCCGGGACCGCGGTGCTGCCGATCAGCGTCGATTCGGTCCCGACGCACAAAGAGTTCCGGGCCAAGCACCAGATGTCGCACCACCTGGTCTCGGACTTCAAGCGCGAGGCGGCGCAGGCCTATGGCGTGCTGATTCCCGAGCGCAACTTCACCCAGCGCGCCTATTTCCTGATCGACAAGCACGGGATCGTGCGCTGGAGACACGTCGAGGCGGAACTCGGTCACAGCCGCACGAACAAAGAATTACTCGACGAGGTCAAAAAACTTAGCTAACCAAGAGTTCGCTCAACAACCGATGCTGAACACCGCGATTCTCATCCGGTGTTCAGCATTTTCTTTCGGCGGGCTGCGTGGAGAAACAAACGCCAGTGCCGAAAACTGAAAACTCCTCATGATTTTCACCCGACGTTTCTTCATCCTGCTTGCGCTTGGAGCGTTGCTGCTGGTGCTGGCCTGGCCTTGGCTGGGGGCGAGGTGGGCGCTGCTGATCTTTGATCTGGCGCTGCTGGCGGCGGCGTATGGCGATTACCGCCAGACTGAGGATGTCTCGCACTTCGAGGTCGCGCGGCGGCTACCGAGGCGATTTATGATCGGGGCTGAGAATGAAGTTCAGATCGCGGTCAGTAGCCGGGCGGCGCGGAGAGTGACCTTAACGGTTAAGGATGAGTACCCGCCGGAATTGGAGCTGCGTGGAGAGCGGCTGCTGGCCGTGACGCCTCGGCGGCACGAGGCGGTGGCCGGCTACCGCCTGTTTGCCGCCTCGCGCGGAGACTATAGTTTCGGCGACGTGGTGCTGCGGTGGCCTTCGCCGTGGGGGTTGGTGATCAAACAGGCGCGGGTGGCGGCCTCCGAGAGCGTCAAGGTCTACCCCAACCTGAGCGAGGCGCGGAAGCAAGAACTCTTCGCCCACCGCAACCGGCAACTACTGGCCGGGCTGCGCCGGACTAAGGTGCGCGGGCAGGGCCGGGAGTTCGAGAGCCTGCGGGACTACGTCCGCGGCGATGAGTTGCGGCACATCTCCTGGACGGCGACCGCGCGACGCGGGCGGCTGATGGTGCGGCAGTACCAGGTCGAGCGCAACCAGAGCATCGTCGTCATGCTCGACGCCGGGCGGTTGATGACCTCGCGCATCGACCAGCTCTCGAAGCTCGACCACGCGATCAACGCCGCGCTCTCCATCGGCTATGTCGCCACGCGCGGCGGCGACAACATCGGGTTGCTCGTCTTCGCGCGGCAGGTCAGCAGCTACTTGCCGCCCCAACGCGGCCACGCGCAGATGCAGGCGATCATCGAGGCCCTCTACAACGTCAAGCCGCAGATGATCGAGCCGTCCTACGCGCGGGCCTTCCAGTACTTCTCGCGCAACTGCAAGCGCCGGTCGCTGGTCATCATCCTCACCGACCTGGTGGACCGCGACGCCTCGGCCGAACTGCTCGCCTACACGGCCACGCTTTTGCCGCGGCACCTCCCCTTGATCGTGACCATCGGTGACAACGACCTGCACGCGCTGGTGGCCCAGGTGCCGCGCGAGATTTCAGACGTCTACCGCCAGAGCGTCGCCGAAGAGTTGCTCCAACAGCGGGAGGAGGCCCTCGCCCGCATCACCGAGCTGGGCGGGTTGGCGCTGGATGTGCCGGCGGGGCAGTTATCGTTTCAGTTGGTGAATAAATATTTGGAAGTGAAGGAACGCGGCCTTTTGTAGCTCGCGTTGAGAACGGACCACCGCTCAATCTGCCGGGCCTTGCGAGCGGAGGCGGGCCAACTCCTCGCGCAAGCGCGCCAGCTCAGCTTCGGCTTGCTGCTGCGCTTCGATCAGTTCCTCCCGTGTCGGGATAAAGCGACCGGTTTGCGGATCACGCAAGCGCAGCGTCTCGCCGGTGTCCACCAAGTCCAGGCCCAGCACTTCGCTGCGCACCACTCCCTCGCTGACTTCTACCTCGACGAACTCCTCTCCTTCCAGCCGAAAGGCGGCCAACCCGTCCGGCAGATAGTCGTACTCCGGGTCGTAGAGGTAATACTCGCGCACGCCCAGCCGGGCGTACAACTGCCACTTCTTTTGTGTGTCCTGCATGAGCGTCTTGCGCGACGAAATCTCGAAGACCACCTCCGGCGCCCGCCCTTCTTCCCAGAGCTTGTAGATGCGCCGCCGCTGCTTGCCGACCCCGCGCACGACGAAGACATCCGGCGCGACGCTTTTGCGCGGATTGCCCTCTTCGTAGTAGAGCAGGAGATTGCCCGAGACATAGACCTCCGGCGTATCGCGGAAGAAGGCTTCTAACTCCTCGATCAGTTCCGCCATCAGGTCGCGATGCAGATCCGTTTCGGCCATTGGCTCACCATCCGATTCAGGATAGTAAATCTCACGCGTCAATGCATTCTGGCGTAGACTCATAACTCACCTCTTGCAGTCATCAAGCTATCACGCTGACCAAGCCAAAGCAATCACTCATAGGGTTGATTCTTTAGAACTCGCCTTCATACTCCGCCAGCATCTCGCACATCTGGTCGAAGACGCTGGTCACCTCACGGCCGGCGCCCGTGTAGTTGTTCCCCATCAAACTAAAGATCAGCGTCTGGCCTCGCTTGGTGGTGAGGTAGCCGGAGACGGCGTTGACGTAACTCAGGGTGCCGGTCTTCGCCCGCACGTTGCCAGCCGCTGCCGTCCCGCGCATCCGCCGTTCGAGCGTCCCGTCCACGCCGGCGATGGGGAGCGAGTCGCGGAAGACCGGGAAGTGCGGGTGCGTGGCCATGAATTCAAGCAGGCGCGAGGTGGCATGCGGCGTGATCAGGTCTTGACGCGCCAGGCCGGAGCCGTCGCGCAGACTGAGCGGTTGCGTCTCGACGCCCGCCGCCTGCAAGAATTTTTTGAGCACCTCGACGCCGCGTGCCTCGGCCGATTTCGGGCGGCCATAAGCATCCAGTTCGGCCGGCCCGCCGCGCAGCGCGCCAAGTTGGCGCAGCATGATCTCCGCATGCAAATTCTGACTCGGCTTGTTGATGACCTTGAGCATCACCGAGAGCGGTTGGGAGAGAAAGCTGGCGACCTCGGTCAGCTTCGCCTCTTCCAACGGATGAGCGAGCCGGGCCACCGCATCCACCCGGCGGACGCGGCCCATCACGCGAACGCCTCGCCGCGCGAGCGCCTCTTTGAGCAGGGTTGCGGCAAAGCTGGCCGGGTCGTGGACGGCGACGTTGACGGTATATTCCTTGGCCGTGCGCGGGATCGTGCCGAAGAACTCGACGGTGTTGCTGTCGAGCGGGCGGTGCACGCCGACCCGCGTGCGCTCGCCTTCAGCGCCAGCAGACGTGGTCGCGTGATTGACGATGGTGACGTAAGCGGTTTGTGGTTCGACCGTGATCGTCGGCGAAGCCCCGCTGCGGTGCGCGGGCGTGACGGTGAAGGTCACGACGTTATCATTGACGGTAAGCGCGCTGATCTCGGCCCCGTAGTAGAATTGCAAATCATCCCACTCCCAGCCCGCGCCTAACCAGTCGGTCGCGAAGTAGCTGTCATCGCCGATGAGGCTGCCGGTAATTCGTTTGATCCCGCGTGCCTTGATTTGATCGGCCAGCCTCTCGATCGGCCCGATCTTCTCGGCCGGGGTGAACTCATCAAACTTCTCCGGCAGCCCCTGATCGAAGCGTGCCGACAGGTTCGGGTCGCCGCGCCCGAAGAGGATCAAGTCGCCGCGCAGGGCGCCGTCACGCCCCACGGGCTTGGTCGCGTAGACCGAAGTCTTCAACTTAAAATCAGGGCCGAAAGCATCGAGCGCCGCGGTCGTGGTGTAGAGCTTCATATTCGAGGCAGGCATAAAAACCTTATCGGCGTCGCGCTCATAGATGACCTGCCCTTGGCCGGTGATGATCCGCACGCCCCATCGGGCAGCGGCGAACCGCGGCTCGTCGAGCAGGGCGGTGATGCGCGCTTGCAGCTCGGCGAGCGTCCGCGGTTTGGGCTCAGCCGTGGCGGCCTGCTGCGCGATGGCGGGAGCCAGCGCCAGGAGCATGACTAGAAGGAGAATCGCGAATTTAGCCGTCTGAAGACGAAGTCGGGTTAGTCGTGCCATGCGAGTGTAAGAGTAAACCGAGAAGGGCTAACCGCCAAGACGCCGAGAGCGCCAAGTAAGGAACCCATTTTAGGAGGTGGTGCCGAGTCAGTACCGCGAGCGGTAGCGAGCGTGTGCTCCCCTAAACAGCCGCTGTCGGAAGCCACGCTCGCTACCGCTCGCGGTACTGACTCAGTCCGACCCGTCGTTTCAGTCTTTGCTGAAGAGGCGGAAGGTCAGCCCGACAGTCAGGCCGATGGGGTAGCCTGGAGTGCCGTGGATGCGGGCTACCGGGTCGCCCGGCCGCAAACGCGACTCGAAATAGTTTTGAGTCTCGAAGTATCGCTTGTTGGTTAGATTGTCGATTGAGAGGTTGAAATCCACCCAGCGCCGAACCTGTCTGGTCAGGCTGAGGTCGAGCACATCCAGTCCGGAGGCCCGGAGGCTCGCCTTTTCGCCGTCCAGACGGTAATTGCCGATGTGGCGGTAGCGCAGCGACCCGGTCACGCCGTGCCAGCCCGCCAGCGTCAACGCGGCGTTGGCCGCCGTGTGCGGGGCGCTGTCGACGTAGACGCGGGGCGAGGTGCCGCGGTAGAAGGCGTTCATCACCTGCGTCAGCCCGCCGTTGAAAGTCAGGCGGCCAGTCACTTGCACCGAAGTCTTGACCTCGTAGCCATAGGCGCGGCTCGCCCCTTTGAACTCAAAGCTCCCGTCGTCCGGGACGTAGACCTGTTCGTTGGAGCGGTCGATCAAAAACAGGTCGGTGCTCAGAGAGAAACGTTTCAGGTGATGCGAGGTGCCGATTTGATAGAAGTCGGTCGTCGAGATTTTGGGTGAGCCGGGCTTCTGCACCACCCCGCGCGCATCTTGAGAAGAGATGCCCCGCCCGTAGTTGAAGTAAACGGTCAGCGGCAAGTGATCGGACGGCGTGTAAGCGAGGTTGGCTTTCGGCTGAAAGCGCGACGCCCCTTGAGTTCCGGAGAGTGACAGGTCACTCTTGTCCTCCACCTTGAATCTGAAGTAGTCGTAGCGCAAGCCGCCGTCCAAATGTAAATGCCCATGCCAGAGGTCGAGGCCTTGCTGGACGAAACCGGCGGCGTTCGTCACGCGGGCCTGCGCCTTCGTGGTCGGGTTGAGCGGCGGAGGATAATGGGTTGCGTCAATCGGCGTGCGGCCGATTCTGGGGAAGAGCGCGACATAGATTTGATTGTCGTGAAAATTACTCCCGGCCGTCAGCAGCGCCTGCTGGCCGAAGATTTTGTAAGGGTGCAAATATTGGGCGTTGACGCCCTCCTGTAAGCGGGAATCGTGCTGCTGAATCCCGTCGCCGTTCTTCTCGTCATTCAGGAAGAAGGTGAAGTTGGAATAAAGATCGAAGAGCGACCGAGAGAGGAAGCCGTCGAGTTTGAAGATGTCGCCAGAGGCCAGTTCCTTGCGGTAGTAAGTCCCGAAGGTGCCGCTGCGCACGCGACCACCGTCATCGGGATCGATAAAACCAAACCGGTCGAGCCGGCCCGCCGCCACCTCATCCAACGGCAACTGCCCGGAAGAGAAGAAGTCGTTGCGGCCGGCGTTCAGCTTGAATCCCAGCGCCTGGCTCTCGCCCATGCGCCAGGTATAGTTACCGGTCAGGTTGTCCCGCTTGTAGCGCAGCGGATTGATGAAAGGGCCGTCGGTGCGCGAGACCTCATAGGAGACGAATGAATCGGCGCGCTTCAACTTCGGGCTGTAGGCCAGGAAGGTCCGGTAGGTGTTGAATGAGCCGCCCTGAATCCGGGCCGTGAATCGATCAGGCAAAGACTCCTTCAACCGGATGTGCACCACGCCCAGGCCGGAGAAGTCACCATACTCGGCACTGAACGGCCCGTTCAAGATCTCCACGTCCTGGACGAGTTCGGGCGTCAATGACTTGAGTTGCCCGAGGTAGCCCTGCCCGTGTCCTTGCGTGCCTTGGTTCTGCTGCACATCATCGACCAATACTTTCAACCCGCCGTTGACTCCGCCGTGGTCGAGGTTGAAGCCGAAGCGGCGGACTTCGACGGACTTCCCCCCGCCTTCGTGCTGGCCGGCGTTGATGCCGGCGTCGAGGGTATGAAAGAGCTGGTCGTCGCGCCCGAAGAGGGCGCCCTTGTAGACCGAGTCGTTGCGCCGGTCGATGCTGGGGTCGAGCGGCGAGGCCATAATCACGATGCTGTCGTGCACCGGCGGCACGACCTGTTGAATCTCAATCCGCAAGTCCTCGGTCGCCTCGCCCCGGTTGATTACCCTCTCCTGAGCTAAGACGTACTTACCTTCGATCCTCAGCATCACAGACCCGGCAGGGATGAGCAAGCGGAAGCCACCTTGTGCATCGCTCACCGCTCTCTGCTCTCCCGAAGCGGTGCGGGCAATCAAGGAGACCCCGGGTACTGCCTCGCCCCTTTGATTGACGATGATGCCGGAAAGGGTGCGAGTGGCGTCGGTCTGCGCTGGCGTGTTGAGCGGGTGGCACAGGAGCAGAGCGATTGATGAGCAGAGGTAGAAGTAGAATGTTAGCCCTCGGGCTGGCGAGCTTTTCATTTGCGATTGTATATACGGATCAGTACCGCGAGCGGTAGCGAGCGTGACTCCTCGATCAGGCCGGTTGCTGGTTGCGGGAACGACGCTCGCTACCGCTCGCGGTACTGATCCGGCGTGTTCCATCCATCCAATTGAACACTGATCTAGAATTGAACGCGCGGGGAGTTTAACGCCCCACCTGAGCGGTGCGCAATGCCTATCAGACAGATTACTTGCCTTCCGATTCGCCGACCCTCGGCGGCTTAGCTTTTCCCGTAGACCGGAACCGCGGCGCCGTAGATGGCGCGGGCGGCGTCAGAGGCCAGGAAGAGGATGACCTCGGCCAGGGCTTCGGGCTCTACCCAGCGGCTGTAATCGGCGCCGGGCATCGCCTGGCGGTTAGGCGGCGTGTCAATGAGGCCGGGCAGGACGCAGTTGACGTTGATGCCCGCCTCTTTAAGTTCCGCCGCCATGCTCTCGGTCAGGCGGACCACGGCGCTTTTGGAAGCGCTATAAGCGGCGGCATTGGCGTCCCCGCTCAAGGCTGCGCGGGAGGCCACGTTGATGATCTTGCCGGACCCTTGCCGGAGCAGGTGAGGGATGACGGCGCGGCAGGCGATGAAGACTGAGCGCGCGTTCAGGTTGAGCAGGAAATCCCAGGTCTCAAGCGGCGTCTCGTGGAGCGGCGTCCCAGCGCGGTAGCCGCCGGCCGTATTGATCAACGCATCGATCCGGCCGAAGCGCTTGACGGTCTCGTCTGCCATGGCTGCCACCGCGCCCGGCTCCGCCAAGTCCACCGAGTGAGCGAGAAAATAATCGGGTGCATTGACCATCTCGGGGAAGAGCCGATGGAGACGGTCAGGCGCGCGGTCAACCAGCGTCAGCTTGGCCCTTGCCGCCTGGAAGGCCCGAGCGGTCGCCACTCCCAAATTACCAGCCGCACCAGTTATCACCACGACACGGTCGGAGAAGTCGAACATTTGTGGGCTCCTTCTTTGAGGTTAATCGCTGAAATAGGACGAAGCATATTGGCGCCAATCCGGTTTTATTCTATCATCTGTTTGGTCTACGGCCTATTTCGGGGGACGGATTTACGATCAAGTCCGGCCCCTGACTAGATCTATTCGCGGGCAGCCCCGCGTAGTCTCAGAATGAGGGAAATAACGGTGTTCCCCCAAGAATCTGTCGATTCCAGGACGCGTGATCAGGATTGGATAGCGCTGATCAGGAGAGTGGCTGATGGCGATCAGTCCGCGCTGACGACGCTCTATGACACCACCAGCCGGCTGGTGTTCGGATTGATCTTGCGCATTCTCAGCGACCGCGCGGTGGCCGAAGAGGTGTTGTTGGACGTCTACTCTCAGGCCTGGCGTCAGGCCGGCCTCTACAACGATCAGCGCGGCACCCCGCTCGCCTGGCTGATGACCATTGCCCGCAGCCGCGCCCTTGACCGGTTGCGGTCGGGCTGGCAAGAAAGCCAGCGGAAGGAGCCGCTGGAGGCCGCGAGCGACGCCCGGACGACCTTAGCTAGTCCCGAAGAGGCAACTGTGATGTCGGAGCGGCAACAGTTCGTGCGCTCGGCGCTCAGCATGCTCTCGCCCGAGCAGCGCGAAGTGATCGAGCTGGCCTACTACTCGGGCCTGAGTCACAGCGAGATCGCGGCCAAACTCGGCCAGCCGCTGGGGACCGTCAAGACGCGCACGCGCCTCGGCATGATGAAACTCCGCGAAATGCTCAGCCCCGTTCTGGAGGGGCAGCCATGAAACATTGCGTAGCCGCAGATGAGGCCAGAGAGTCGGCCGCGCTCTATGCGCTCGGCGCGCTCAGCCAGCCTGAGGCTCGCGCCTTTGAGCAACATCTCGCCGAAGGGTGTGAGGTCTGTCGGGCGGAGTTGCAGGCATTCGAGGAGGTCGCCGCCAAGCTCGCCTTCGGAGCGCCGGAGGCCGAGTCGCCAGCCGGGCTGCGCGAGAAGCTTCTGTCGAAAGTCTCTGAAGCGTCGCCGCCGCAAGCTACCCCCACGACCCCGCCAGCGGCCTCGCCCCAGTTCCTGACCGTTCGCGCGACCGAGGGCGAGTGGCAAGAGGTCGGCCCCGGCGCCTTGATGAAGCCGCTCTTTGTGGATGACGGGCGAGGCACGATCACCGCCCTCATCAAACTGCTGCCTGGCGGCCGGCTGCCGCGGCACCGGCACACCGGAGTGGAAGAGAGCATCGTCCTCGAAGGAGACTGCCGCGTGAATGATCAGGTGCTCGGCCCGGGGGATTACCGGTGCGCTCCGGCGGGCAGTATCGACGAAGCGATTCACACCGTGGGGGGCACGGTCTTTATGCTGGTCGCGCCGAAGACGATTGAAATCCTGGAGTAATTTTAAGCGACCGGGCAAAAATATCGCGGCAGTTTCATTTTCCATTTTCCATTTGAGATTTGTCATTTGTCATTGCCTGACGCGCTGTTCTCAATGACAAATGACAAATCTCAAATGGAAAATGGAAAATGGTCTGCCTTCACTCTTTCGCCTCCTCTATGCCGCCTTCTTCGCCGCCATCCCCTTCGTCCGCCGAATCTGCATCTCGTTGAAGAGGTAGCTCGCGCCCGCAAATTTCTCCGTCACGAACAAAACGTAGCGAATATCAACCGCAATCGTGCGTGAGAGCGCCGGGTTGTAGACGTAATCGCTGCCCAAGCCTTCGTAGTTGCCGTCGAAGACCAGGCCGATGATTTCGCCGCGCCCGTTCATCAGCGGGCTGCCTGAATTGCCGCCGGTAATGTCGGTGGTGGCGAGGAAGTCCACCGGGACATCCTTGAGGCGCGGGTCGGTGTAGCTGTTGAAGTCCTTCTTGGCGTGCAACTCTTTGAGCCTTGCCGGCGCGTCGAACGGTTCGACGCCGGTGTCCTTCTCCATCACGCCGGCAAGTGAGGTTTGGTAATCGTACTGCACGGCGTCGCGCGGCTGATAGCCTTTGACCTCGCCGTAGGTGAAGCGCAGCGTCCGGTTGGCGTCGGGGTAGTAGGCGCTTTTCTTCCACTCCAACAGGCCGCGGATGTAGAGCGGGCGCAGCCGCGTGACGGCGCCGTTGAATTTCTCGATGCGCTTTTCAAGCGGTTGGAGTTCATCGACTGCCTGGATGACCAGCTTGAGGGCCGGGTCGTCAAGCTGGCGCAACTCCGCGGCCAGGAGGTTGAAAAGCTTGGTCACGGCCTCGACCGACTTGAACTGCGTATCTTCGACTGCGCGGCGTGCGAACTCGGCTTCCGCCTGTCGCCGCTCATCGCCCGTCTTCCCCGAGAAGAGCTGCTCGATTGACGGGGACCTTTGGTCAGCCGGCAGATTGCTGAGGCGTTCGAGCGCGGCGGTGACGAGTTGCCGTTCGATTGCCGGCGTGCGCTCTTTCCAGGCTTCACCGAGCGAGGCCGCTATGCGCTGTGCAGTCTGGTCGGCGAACTGCGGCGAGCGCTCGCCCGCCGGCTTCTCGCGGTCGAGCGCACGGTTATAAGCGAAGGCCAGAATGCTCATCAAGTCGCCCGCGTTGAGCAGTCGGTTGAGCGCGTTCTGGCGCCGGCTGAAGGAGGTCAAATCGCGGTAGGCTTCGGCGATCTGCGGCAGCACGTCGCCATACTTCGCCTTCATCGCCGGATTGGCATCGAGCGCGCGGGTGAAGGCCGCTTCCTCGGCGCGCTTGCGTTCGACCAGATTGGAGCGCCGCAGGCCCTGGAGCGTGCCCTGATAATCTTTGACCGCGTTGCTCAAACTGAAAATCTCGTCGGCGAATTTGATCTTCAGCGCCGGGTCGCGCTTGCCCGCTTCGGTCAGCAGATCGATCTGTTCCTGGAAGGCCTCGATAGAGTCGGGCAACTGGATCTTCTGGTGATACTCCACCGAGTACGACTCGCGGTACCGATAAGTCGTGCCCGGATAGCCCAGGACCATCGCGAAGTCACCCTCTTTGACGCCGCTCGGGTCGAGGGGCAAGAACTTCTTCGGCTTGAAGGGCACATTTTTTTGATCGAAGTCCGCAGGCTTGCCGTCAGCGCCGACGTAGGCGCGCAGGAAGCTGAAGTCGCCGGCGTGACGCGGCCACTCGAAGTTGTCCGGGTCGCCGCCGAAGAAGCCGATCGCTTTGGGCGGTGCGTAGATGATACGCACGTCGCGCAGCACGAGGTAGGTATAGAGATAATAATTCAGGCCGCTCAGCACCTCGGCCACCTGCGTGCTGATGCCGTCCTTCTCGCGCCCCTGCGCCGCGGCTTTCGCGACCTCGATTCTTTTGGCCGCAATCGCCCCGCCGCGCTCGGCGTCTGACATCTCCGGCTTGACGGCGGCGAGCACCTCGTTGGTCACATCCTTGAAGTCTTGCGTGATCAGCAGCGAGTAACCCTTGGCCGGAATCTCTTCGGCGCGTGACTTGGCCAGAAAGCCGTCGGTGATGTAGTTGCGCTCGGTCGTGCTGGAAGTAGTCACCGCGGTGAAGGCGACGTGATGGTTGGTCAGGATCAGGCCTTCGGGCGAGACGAAAGAGCCGCTGCCGATGCTCGAGCCGGTGCTGATCAGCATGACGGCATCTTTGATGCTCGGCTTGGTCGGGCTGTAAATGTCTTCGGCGTTGAGCTGCAGGCCGCGGCTCTTGAGCTTGCCGAGCGGCAGCTTATCCAGCGAGTCGGGTAGCCACATCCCTTCCTCGGCCAGAGACAAGAGCGGGGCCACGGCCAGCGAGGTGATGATCAAAGTCAGTGCGAACGTTCTGCGTAGCATTAACAGTCTCCTTATAGTTAACGATGAAGTCTGAACGATGAACGATGAATCAACATTGAATTCATCGTTCAGACTTCAGCGTTCGGTTCAAAGCGCGCTCAAGATTTCTGACCGGCTCGTCTTGAGTAAGCGGCAGGCGGCCTCATAAATCTCCTCTTCCGGAATGGCCTCCGCCTGCCGCCGCCTGATGTGCGCGTGATGCTTGCTGAGCAGATCCTGGGCGGAAGGGCCGGCGAAAGTTGAAGCCACGACGACCGGCGTGCCGACGGCCGCCGCGACGTGGGCCGGCCCGCTGTGGTTCGCGACCAAGACGCTCAAGCGCGCCAGCGCCGAGACGAAATCAGGGAGTTTCGGGGAGTTGAGCGAGAGCGCCCGTTTGGGTGGCAGGCCGTCAATGATCCGGCGAGCCAGGCCGTGCTCGCCGGGGCCGGTAAAGACCAACACCCGGGCACTGAAGTTGTGGACCATCCGCGCGGCGATGGAAGCGAAGCGCTCAACCGGCCAGCGCTGCTTGCCGGGCCTAGCGCCGGGGTGAATGCCCACCAGCAATTCACCTGAACGCACGCCGCCCTTGCCGAGCAGCTTTTCAATCCGCTCGTCGGCTTCGCGGTTGGTCACCAGCCGCGGGTTGGCTTCGATCGGACGCACTCCGAGCGGCTCAAGAATCTCCAGATAGCGGTGGGCCGCATGCTTGAACGGCGCCGGGCGCTTAGCGAGCGCCTCACTGATCCGCTCAATGGCATACCTCAGCCCCTTGCCCGATGAACCCGCCTGCGCAGTCAAGCGCTGGAGCGGGTAGGCCAGTTGCAGCAGAATGCCGGATTCCATATTGGCCCGCAGCTCGATGGCCAGGTCATAGTTGCCGCGCTTCACTTCGCCGAGCGTTTTGGTGCTGCGGTAGAAGGCTCGCGGGCTGAAAACCTCCGCCCTCCGCAGCCGCCCCACTTCCAAAACCGCATCCGTGCATTCAGCCATCCGCAGCAACTCGCCCGCCGCCGCGCTCGACACCACCGTGATGCGCGACTGCGGCAGGTGGCGCCTCAAAGAACGGAGCGCGGGCAGCGCCAAGATCGTCTGGCCCAGCCCGGCGACGTGAATGACCAGAATATTTTCAGGGTCCGTCTGCATTCGGCTAAAGAGTTCACGTTTGGAGTTCAAGCTTTAGCTTGTCTGATGGCGAACAGCAACCTGAAGGTTGAACTCCAAACTAAACCTCAACCCAGACCTCATCGCTCAGAACTGCATCAGATTACGGCCGGTCATCTCCGCCGGTTGCTCAAGGCCAAGCAGGGCAAGAATAGTTGGAGCGATGTCTTCCAAGGCGCCGCCTTCACGAAGCCGGCCCTTAAACTCGGGGTCGCAGAGGATGAAGGGCACCGGGTTGTTCGTGTGCGCCGTGTGCGGCCCGCCGGTTTCGGGGTCGATCATCTGCTCGGCGTTGCCGTGGTCGGCGGTGATGATGGCGACGCCCTTGACGCGCTCGATTGAGCCGACCACCCAGCCCAGGCAGGTGTCGAGCGCCTCGACGGCCTTGATCGCCGCGTCGAGCTTGCCCGTGTGCCCGACCATGTCGGCGTTGGCGAAGTTGATGATGTAGACATCGGTCAAACCTTCATCAATTGCGCGGCAGATCTTGTCCGTCACTTTGAAGGCATTCATCTCCGGCTGTAAGTCGTAGGTCGCCACCTTCGGCGAGGGCACGAGGATGCGACTCTCGTGCGGGAACTCTTTTTCGACGCCGCCGTTGAAGAAGTAGGTCACGTGCGCATACTTCTCGGTCTCAGCTGCGCGCAGGTTGGTGACGCCGACTTTGGCGAAGACATCGGCCAGGATATTCTTGAGCGAGACCGGCGGGAAGATGATCGGCGTTGTGAATGAGCGGTCGTATTGGGTGAAGGTCGCGAAATGGAGGTCGTGCAGCGGCACCCGCTCGAACCCGTCAAAATTCCGCCCCGTGAAGGCCCGCGTCAACTGCCGGGCGCGGTCGGCGCGGAAGTTGAAGAAGATCACCGAATCGCCGTCGCGCACGGTCGCCACCGGCTCTCCGCCTTCGTGCGCGACCACAATCGGCTCGATAAACTCATCGGTCACGCCCGCGCGGTAAGAGGCTTCGATGCCCTCCAGCGGGTCAGTGAATTTCTTGCCCTCGCCCTTGGTGAGCATGTCGTAGGCCCGCTTGGTGCGCTCCCACCGGTTGTCGCGGTCCATCGCGTAGTAGCGACCGACCACCGACGCCACGCGGCCGACGCCGTACTCGCGCATCTTGGCCATCGGCTCGGCGACGTAGCCCTTGCCGGAAGTGGGCGGCGTGTCGCGCCCGTCGGTGAAGCAGTGCACGAAGACGCGCTCGACCCCGCGCTGCGCAGCCAGACGGAGCAAGGCATAAATATGTTGATTGGATGAATGCACCCCGCCGTCCGAGACCAGACCCATCAGATGCAGCGCGCCAGGCTTGCCCGCGTCAACGGCAGCATTCAAGGTCGGGTTCTCAAAAAATTTCCCCGTGCCAATCGCCTCGTCAATGCGCGTGATATCCATCTTTACGATCCGGCCCGCGCCCATGTTCAGATGCCCGACTTCCGAGTTGCCCATCAGCCCGCAGGGCAAGCCCACACGCTCGCCGGAACCCTGGATCAGCGTGTGCGCGTATTTTTGATAGTATTCATCCAGAAACGGCGTCTTGGCCATCGCGATTGCGTTCCCCTCGGTCGCAGGTGAGTAACCGAAGCCGTCCAAAATAATCAGTGCGACTGGTCGCTTCTTCAATTCTGTATTTGCCATACGCTCATCATACTAAAAGACTGTGGGGCAGAGAAAGCCAAGGCGGGGGGCAAAAAACGCAGCGCCGCCGTTGGCCAGTCACGCGAAGTTTGTCGGGAGATTCGCGTGACTGGTTGGCAGCGCTTAGAGCAGAGAATGGGAAGAGGGGTTAACGGCCGGTGACTTCTGAGGCTGATCACCGGTGTCGCTGCGGCGCCGGAGCGTTGGCCGCTCTGACGCCGGTTTCTGTTCCTGATCGGTTGTCGGCGGTTGAGGCGCTCCGGGACCCGCCCCTTCTGGCAGCTCTGACGGGCGACGCTTGAGCGTGGGCCGTTGCGAATCACGGTCAGAGCTTATTCCGCCGCGACCGCTTAGGCTGGATCGAGCGTTGGTGATTGAGACCAGGCGCCCTTTGACCTGATTGAACTCGGAGGTGTTGATGAGGTACTCGCTGCGATCAGGAAACCGCGCCACCAAGGCGTTGATCTTTTCGCCGCGGTTGGCGGGGATCGGGTGGGTGCTGAAGAGACGGGCCACCGTGCCAGGCTTCTTCTTCTCCTGCGCTTCCAGTTTCTCGAAGAAAGTCGCATAGCTGTGCGGGTCGTAGCCGGCTGCCCAGAGGTACTGCGCCGCGAACATGTCGGCCTCTTCCTCAGCGCCGCGCGAGAATTTGAGAAAACCTAAAGGGATCGCCACGCCGGCCGCTTGTTGGATGGCGAAACCACCCCACCCGCCGAGGAAGATCAACGGCAGCGAGCCCCAGTTGACAAGCTGCCCCTTGGACGCTTGCTCCACCCCGTGCCGCGCGGCGACGTGCGCGATCTCATGCGCAATCGGGCCGGCCAATTCCGACTCATTGTCGGCCGCCAGCAGCACCCCTTTGTTGATGTAGATGAAGCCGCCGGGCAAGGTGATGGCATTGATCACATCGCTGTCAATGACCTTGATCGTACAGGGCACCTTGGCGTCAGAATGCAGCACGAGGTTCTGCCCGACGCGGTTGATGTACTCGACAATGATCGGGTCCTCCACGAACTGGGCGGAGCGGTCGACCTCAGCGGCGAGCTGTCGGCCGAGGGCCACCTCTTTATCGAACGAGTAGAAGTTGACCTGATGCTTGTTGATGTTGCGCTTGCCAATCAGCTCGGGGTTCTCTTTTTCGGAGAGCGGCTTTTGCTCTTGCGCGGAAGCCGAGGTGATTATTGAGATGAGACAAATCGCTAGCGGAACGGCACGGGCGGCGGTTGAGAGACTCATTTACTACCTCCTTTTGAATCGTCTGACTACTTACGGGCACACCCTCACCTACCCTCTATTCAAGGGGGATGAAGGCGTGAGCAGGATGATCAGTTAGAGAGAGTAGAAACGGCGCCGTCAACTTCTTTGTGTTACTTGCCAGCTTACAACTTTATTCAGAACCATTATTGCTACAGCGCAACGAACCTTGATCGCATGATGCGGCCACTATACCCCGAGAGATAAAAAATCTATACAGGTTTGTCATTAATCTTCCCTTAACCCTTTGTGGGAATTATGGTTTCTTAACTTCGAAGGAAGCGGCAAGGCAGTCGGGACCTAGTATCTCGAAAAAAAACTTTCCTGGCCCGGCGATTTTTCACTCCAGAATGCGACTATTCATGTAGAACTGCTGCGGCCGAAGTGAGCGGCACCTCCACTCGGTGGTGAAGCAATGTGCTTGCTTCGGCGAAAGCCCTGATGAACCCTGCCCCAGAAGAGCTGTCTAAAAGTGAAAGTGCTGCTTGTTGAGGGGGAAGATCAAATGCGCTCCCTCCTCAGTTTGATGCTCGCAAGGTCTGGTTACGAAGTCCTCGTCTCCAGCGACCCGGGATCAGCGTTCGCCATTCTGTCTGCCCACAAGCCGGATGTTATCCTGATTGATATCCGTGTGCCGCCTGAGCCTGGCCTGAAACTCATCCGAGATGTCAGGGCTTTGACCACATGCGCCGATGTCCCACTCATCGTGCTCTCAGGTGATGGCGAATGCTTGGCGGCAGCGCAAAAAGCAGGCTCCGCGGCGATTCTTCGACGGCCGGCGGATTACAGGCGCATTCCGGCGACGATTGAAGGCGTGCTTTTAGGGAGAGCCGGAAGCGTGGGATGGTAATCCCCTTTGCTTCCTGTTTCCTTCCAACATTGACAGCCCCGGCGCGCCTGTCATATAAGTGCGCCGGGGCTACCCCCCTGTCTTAATTTCACCTTGAGCAGGCTCTTTCATTATTTTGTCTAGAGGAGGTGTCGCTGATCGACTGGCCGTAATTCAATCTCAGTTATGTCGGGTGTGCGGGCGGGAAGGACCGCAGTTATGTACATCGATGATTTTGAAGTGAATCAGACCCGCGAGGAGTTTGATCGCGAAAAGACGTTGGAGGCCGGGAGCAAGTATGACGCGGTCCTCGATCGATATTTAGAGGATCTGGATAACGACTCTTACGGTTCAGGGGCGACCTTGTGGAGTGCAAATCATGGCGCTCTCTCGGAAAATGAGTGGATGGCGGGCAAGAGAAAGTGGCAAAGGAAGTATGATGAAGCAGTGGCTGAAAAGAAGCGGGTCAGGAGAGAACTCGGCCTCGACGAAAATTATTACTTCCTGAATCAATAGGCCGAAACCGCATTGAAGAGTGAGCCCACGGTTCAGCTGAAACTCCTGGGAGCGCCCGCGTCCTCGCGGGCAGGTCTCCCGCCAGGGACGGCCCGCGAGGACGCGGGCGCTCCCAGGGATTTTTAAGGAGAAGAAAGGGTGTGTCGTTAGAGAAGTTGATCGAAGAGCAGATAAAGAAAGCGATGGCCGAAGGAGAATTCGATAACCTTCCCGGCAAAGGCAGGCCCCTGGATCTGGACGCGTATTTCCAAACCCCTGAGCATTTGAGGCTGGGCTACTCGGTCCTCAAGAATGGGGATTTCGTTCCCGCAGAGGTGCAGTTGCTTAAAGAGATCGAGACCTTAAAGGCGCAGCTCGACTCTTGCCCGGACCAGGGGCAGCGGCAGCAAATGAGCAAGGCGATCAACGATAAGACTCTGACCTTCAGGATGCTGATGGAAAAGCAAAGGCGGTGAGGAGCAGGTAGGCGGCGATGGGCGGGAACAGAGAAAACTCCGGGGTAGAAGCTGTCGGGAGAGGGTGAAGAGGCGGTCAATTACCAAAGCTGCGGATGGCCGTTCGCTCGTCATCGAAGATTTCAATGGCTTCCGCCAGCTTGGTCACGACCAGAAGGCCGCGTAATCGGAGGGGGACGTTGGCCAACTTGAGCACGCCTTCTTCGCGCGTCACCATGACATGCGATTTGACCAACTCACCGAGCCCCATGCTGTCCATCCGCTGACACTCTTCCAGGTTGACCAGGAACAGGCGCTCACCCGCATCTAACCGCTCGCGGACTAATTGTGACAGGCGCTCTGGGTGCTCGTTGATGGCTAGCTGGCCCTTGATCGTAATGACAATGACTCGGCTCGTCTTCAGTTCGTTAATTTCCATGTCTCGCTGGTCTCCTGATTGGCTTCCTTGGCCGGATTGCGCCAACGCATCTGTAGACAATTACTGGGATCCGTATTAAGGTACAAAAACTCAGCTGAAGCAGCGTGGAAGAAAGCAATGCCGACGCTGGAGTCCGCCGCTCGGTTCGCGATCAATCTTTTCTTACTCGCATAAAAAAACTTGCTGTCGGAGAATATAGCGATGATGAGAGCAATTTGCCAGGTCCCAGGGAAACTGAAGCTGTTGGATCAATCATTCTCAGGTCACGCGCAGGCCAAGCTAGAGACCTTCGAGAGCGCGGAGAAGCTCTACACCGTGGCCCAAGGCTATGATTGGATAGACCGGCTCAATGGGGAGACACTACCTAGTCAAGAGTACACGCTAGAGCACGCGCGCCAAGATTTCGAGTCTTCAGGGCAAGTCGGCCATTGTTATGAGTGCGATGGCGAAGTCGTCTACCGCAACCCGCTCTTCGCTTGCAGTTGCACCGTGCTGGAGCCTGAGAGTGAAGCGCTCCACCCGGCCTGGAACTTGACGGTTGAGACTTTGCGCAGGGTGCGGAGCGGGGCCGTGGGACAGTAGCAGTTTGGAAGTCCGGAATCGCGTTGCGTACTGACTGGCGGCTTTCTCCTCTCTCCAAGCTCTCGGACTGATTGCTTACAGCCCGCCAGCAGTTTAACTCACTGGATATTGACCCGCACGGTGTTGGCCACCTGGCCGTCCACTGTCAGCGCCAAATCTACCTGGCCTCGTCCGATCAGGCTCCTCGGCACACGCAGATTGACTTGGTCGAGGCCGACGAAACTGCCTTGCGCCCCGGCGTAGAGGACCGGAGCATCGACGCCTCCGATCTTGGCTGCAACCGCAGAGAGTGGGCTGCGGGCGCGGATGCCGGTGCCGAACAGCACCAGATAGACTTGGTCGGTCGCATTGCCGAGGTCCGGTCCGAGGTCGATGGGGCGAGGGACGAACTTGTTCTGGGCCGAGTCGAAGAGCGCAATGGGCTCGTAGCTTTGCGTGTCATCGGCTTTGACCCGCAGGGCCACGGCCGCGGCCACGCCTTGGCCGTCGGCGTTGGCCGCAAATACCCCTGGCGCCGCTACGGCGATGGGCACACTTCCCGTAGCAGTACGCCCGTCGCTGCTGGTCACTGTCACTAGGCTCGTGCCGATGGTGGTCCCCGGCGGGATTTGGTAGTTGACCTGGGCGGAGGAGACGAAGAAGAGTGGGGCGAGGCGCTCGGTTCCGCTGCTGTCTTTGACTTTGACGGTTGTCCCGGCCAATAGAGTCGGGAGTGGATTGGTTGAGGCGGCCAGGGTGGAAGTGGCCAGGCCGGTGCCGAAGGCTACGGTGATGGATTCAGCAGCGACAGCCGCGCCGCCGTAGCTCGCCGCCGAGACGCACAAGATCGAACTCTGGGCCACCTCCTCGCAACCGATGTCGTAAGCGCCGCCTTGCGGGCGAGCGAGCCCGGCGAAGTCATCAAGTACTTCAGCCAATGCCGTCCCGGCGTTGATGGCTGCCGCCCCGCCTTTGAGGTGATAATTGTTATTGCTCGGATCAACGAACAACGCGCCCGGCGTCGAGATGATCGAGTGCTGGTCGTAGCCGAGGCCCTGCCATTGCGTGAGACTGAGGACGGAGTTGCCGCCATTGATGCTGAAGCGGCTCACCACCAAGTTGTAGTCGCTCTGGAACCCTGTCACTCCGCTCGCGTAAATCAAGACTGCGCCTCTGTTGTTATCCGGGTGGTAGAGAATATTGTTTTTGATCAGGTTGCCAGTCGGGCTGGGCACGCCGCTGGAAGCCGGAATATTGATGCACCAGCGTGCACCGCTCGGCTGGACGATGGTGTTGTTGTAGACCTTGTTGCGGCTTGAGCCCTCCGCCGCGTCGATGGCATAGAGCGAGATGCCGGAGGCGTGATTGTTATAGATCAGATTGTTGCGGATGATGCTGTCAGAGACGCCGTCACAGTTGATCGCCGAGCCCCCGGCGGCGCCATTCTCGAAGATGACATTCTTCTCGATCACGGCAAAAGAAATGATCCCATCACCCCCCTGCGAGAGGTCCCCATTGAAGTGGAGGCCGGCGGCGGAATTGTGGTGCGAGCGGTTGCCCCTGATCGTCGGGTAATCGCCGCTGTTGCTGTGATAGACGCCGTGTTCGGAGTTGAAAGAGGTCTCGTTGTTCTGGACCATGGGGTGATCGCTGAAAGCCAGGAAGACGCCATCGCCTCTCACCGTGGGCGTCCCGTTGTGATGCGCATAGCAATTCTGGACGGTGATGAAACTGGTGAACCGCAGATCGATCCCGTGATGGGGAGCATTGGCAACCTCGAAGCCTTCGATCACCCAGTAGCTCACAGTGCCGTCAAATAACTCGACCTCGATGTTGCTGGAGTGCTTATTTGACGGGCCAGGCGCATTCACCGCCACCCGCGCGCCGGCCTCGGCCTTGAGCGTCTTCACCGCCCCTGCCTGCCCGGAATTGCCGATCCGACATCCGAGGTAAGAGCCTGACTTGACCAAGACCGTATCACCCGGGGCAAGGCTGTCGACGGCGTGCTGCAACGTCCTCCACGGCAGGTCTGGGGTGCCGGGGTTGGCGTCGTTCCCGGTCGTGGCGACATAATAGGTCGCGGCCGAGGCGCGGCTACCGAAACTGACAATCGCCGCCAAGGTCAGGGGCAAAATGTGGCACATCTTCATCATTCCCATGCTGTCTACCTCCGCTTCGCTGGTCCAAGCGATTGGCTTTAGCATCTCGAAAGTGAGGCCTCGGAATCAAGGGCTATCGCGGGGCAGAGAGTTAAGATCTTGGCTGAATTCCCAATCAGTCATAGCGAACGATCAGCTCTCCGCGCGCACCTCAAGAAATCGGGTAGGGCGGCGAAAGTAGCAAGTGGCATTCCTGTGCAGGCCGGTGCCGGCGCGATCACAGGGGCAGTTCGTTCCGGTGCGGATGGCCAGGCTTCGGCGCCTGCTTGGCCGAGGCAGTGGAGAAAGCTTGACGGGCAATTTTTGAGGGAACTTTTCGTCACCCCGAGCGTGTAGGTTAGCATCAGAAGGAATTGAAGAAAGTCGGGTGGCGACGGATCAGGGGCAGATTTAGTAGTCGCCCACGCGCGCGCAGTTTGAGCATTCTCCTTTAAGTGGCTATTCGCTACAGTAGGGCCTGGTAATCAGTGAGGGATTACCAGGCCCTACTGTTTTGAGCAAAACTGCGCGCTTGATTATTTCGTTCTCAAGCCTGCCTCCTTCTTCTCTTACAAGCCGAAGGCGTTGACCAGAAAGGCAGCCCTCTCTTCCCGCAAGACGAACCTGGTGGGGCAGGAGCGGGGCTGATTGGCCACGGGGTCAAAGCCGCTCCCTGTGATCCTCAGTGCCGCCGGCCGGTCGATGAAATTTATGTTTGGAAGGCAATTCGCCTTCCTTTAGAGGTTGAAGGCAATGACCAAGAACTTCGCCATCTGTTCCCGCGTGACGGAATCGCCAGGACAATAGTTGCCCCCGCCGCAGCCTGAGGTGATCCCTAGCACCGCCATCTTATCGATGAAGTTATAAAAGGGATTCGACGACGGCACGTCAGCGAACCGCGGGGTGGCAGGCGTCGGCGTCGGAACATTCAACGCGGTAATGATGAACTTCGCCATCTGCTCGCGCGTGACGGGATTGCCAGGACAATAGTTGCCCCCGCCGCAGCCTGAGGTGATCCCTAGCACCGCCATCTTATCGATGAAGTTATAAAAGGGATTCGATGGCGGCACGTCAGCGAACCGCGGGGTGGTAGGTGTCGGCGTCGGAACATTCAGCGCTGCAATGATGAACTTCGCCATCTGCTCGCGCGTGACGAGATTGCCGGGGCAATAGCCGCCCCCACCGCAACCGCTCGTCACCCCTCGCGCCGAAAGCTTCCCGATCAGGGTGTAGAACGGGCTGTCGGTCGGCACATCCGTGAAGGTTGCTCCTTGCAAGACGGTAAAAAATCGGCCGGCGACCGAGAGCGTGCCCACGCGGCGGAAGCCCGTCGGATTGACTTCGACCTTGTAGGTGATCGACCCAGGGCCTGTGCCCATCGCGGTGCCGTTGGTGACCGTCACATTGGCTGAGCCGCCAATGATATTCGCGATGGAGGGGTCATTGGTTGCGGCTGTCCAGGTACAACCAGCCGGCGCGGCCACGGTGACGGTCGCGGTCAAGCTCGGAGTCCCGTTGCCGACGTTCGCCGGGAAAGAGGCGTCGGTGGGTGAAATCGAGTCAGCGCAATTGACGCCGTCTTGGATCACCGTATAAGTGATCCCCGCGATGATCAGTTTTCCTGTCCGGGGATTAGAACTCCCGTTGGCGAGCACTTGGTAAGAGACCGTCCCGCTGCTGCTCCCGCCGTTGCCGCCCGTGACCGTGATGAACTCCGGGTTGTTGTTTGTGACCCCCCAACTGCATCCGCCTTGCGTGGTCACATTGACACTCCCGCTCCCCGCTGTAGCAGTGAAAGACTGGCCGGTCGCGGAGAGAGAGAAGGTGCAAGCATTTTGGGTCACCGTATAGGTGATCCCCGCGATGATCAAGGTCCCTATCCGGAGATTGGGGGTCGAGTTGTTTGAGACGTGGTAAGAGACCGTCCCGCTGCTGCTGCCCCCGTTGCCGCCCGTGACCGTGATGAACTCCGGGTTGTTGTTTGTGACCCCCCAGCCGCATCCGTTCGTCGCCGTCACGCCGACAGTCCCGTCGCCTCCGGTGTAGGCGAAGGTCTGGCCGGTCGCGGAGAGAGAGAAGATGCAGATGACCGCGCACGGGGAAAACTCCGAGGTGTTGCCCGCCGGGTCAGTCGCGGTGGCCGTCAGGACAGAGCCCTGGGGCAATTGTGGGGAGGAGAAGCTGAAGTTGAAGTTGACGTTGCCATTGCCGTCGGTCGCGACCGCCTGCGAGCCGAGCAACGTGCGGCCCTCGCCGTTGCCGGAGCCGTCGCAGGCAGGGCTAGTGTAGAAGTCAATGGTGAAGCCGGTGCTGGCTGCGCTGTTGAGCGAGCCTTGGCCCGTCAGGGTGCCGTTAACAAGGCTGGCCGCCGTCAGCGTGGGGAAGTTCTGCAAATTATTTGCGCCCGTATCGCCATCACCTGGATCGTTCGCCGTCACCCCAAGGGTGCCCAGGTCAATCCCCAAACCGGCATTGGAGAAGATGGAATTCTGGCGGATCGAGTTGTTGACCCCGATTTCAAGCCGGACGCCCGCCCCGTTGTTGAAGGCAATCGTATTGCCCGGGCCGATCGTGTTGTTGTTCGGGGCGCCAGCGTCGGTGCTGTTCGGAGAAAGGCTAATGGAAATTCCGTGTGAGCCGTTCCCCAGCGGATTCAGGCCGTCCTTCTGCGTCCCGATCAAGTTACCCTGGATGATATTGTAGTCGGTCCCGGTATTGAAGAGGGCCACCCCGGCGTCGCTATTGCCGGAGATCAGGTTGGCTGCGCCCGGCGCCGTCCCGCCGATGGTGTTCCTGACCGAGCCCTTGGCAATCTCCACGCCGATGAAGTTGGGGAGTGCGGCTGTGCCATCCAAGTTAGTGCCGATGTAATTGCCCTGGACGAGGTTGTCGGCTGGGGTCGGCTTGTTGGGGGCCGCCGAGATGGCCACCCCGTCATTGCCGTTACCGGAGATGATGTTGCGCGCCGCAGGTGTGGTCCCGCCGATGAGGTTGAATTGCGCGCCGTCGAAGATCGCGACCCCCGCGTCGCGATTGGGGATGGCCCCGGCGGGGGCGTTCAATCGTTTCTGGAAGAAGTCAGTCGAATCACTGGGGCTGAAAGCTTTCACCCCGGCGCTATTGGCTGCCTTCGGGCTTGGCTTTTGCGTCGCGCCCTTGGCCGGCTTCGAGGTTCCGGTCCGGTCCGTGCCGATGAAGTTCCCTTGCACGACGTTGCCCGTCGTGCCCGACTTAATGATCAGGACTCCGACACTGATATCTTCCGAACCGTTACTGCCAGAAATGGTGTTGCCGGCGCCCGCGGCGGTGCCCCCGACGGTGTTATTTTGCGCGCCGTCGCTGATGCCCACGCCCGCGAAGTTGTTACCGACCCCGAATGACCCCGTCGCATCCGTGCCGATGTAATTGCCCTGGACGAGGTTGCCCGTCGTGCCCGAATCAAACATGCCGACCCCGGCCGCGGCGTTGCCGGAGATGATGTTGCGCGCAGTTGGCACCGTGCCTCCGACAGTGTTGTTTTGCGCCCCGCCTCGGAGGTCTACACCGATGAAGTTACCTACGCCGCCGTTGCCGGCGCTATTGGTGCCGATATAATTGCCCTGCACTAAATTGTTGTTTGCCCCTCCGGCGATGATGTCGACACCGTTGCCCACATTCCCGGAGATGATGTTGCGCGCCCCCGCCGCCGTCCCGCCAATGACATTGCCCTGCGCCCCGAAAGCGATTTGCACCCCATGAAAGACCACCGTGAAACCGTCGCCGTGACCATTGGGGATGGCGCCCGTGCCGAAGATGCTGGTCCCGATCAGATTCCCTTGCACGAGGTTGTTGTTCGAGCCTCCGGAGACGATAAAAATCCCGTCGCCAAAATTGCCGGAGATGAGGTTGCCCGCACCCGGGCTGGTCCCGCCGATGGTATTGTCGTGCGCGCCGTTGTTGATCTCAATCCCGTCGCCGCCACCAGGCATCCCGGTGTCGCCGGCAGGATTGATGCCGATAAAGCAGCCTTGCACCATGTTGCCCGTCGCCGACGGGCCAGAGATGTCTATCCCGTCAATCCCAACCCGATTGATCACGAGCCCTTTGATCAGGCAGTTGGGGGCCGTGATGTTCAGGCCGTAGGTGACCGGCCCGTGGTCACCGGTCCCATCGATCTCAATGATCGGCTTGCCTGGGTAGCCCGGCTGGGTCGTGCCGTCAATCGTCACCGTCTCAGAGATGACCGGGAGGGTGGAACTCAGGACGATGGTCTTGACGCCGCCTTGAGGTTGAATGTTGAAGGTGATGGTATCGGCGCCGGGAGTGTTGTTGGCCTGGGTGATCGCATCACGCAAGGAGCCGGGGCCGCTGTCGTCAGTCGTGGTCACCACCAAGGCCTGGGCCGCCGATTCCGTCCGGGCCACAGTCGGCGCGCTCTGCCCGCTCTGAAGCAGGACCAAGTCACTGAGCGCGTCCGCGTTGAGGTGCATGGGCAGCACCGCGATGGGTTGGCTCGCCACATCCAGGCTCACCACTTTCGGCAACTTCTCAGCCGAATCATCCGCGGCTTGGTCAAGCGCGGCTCCGGAGGCCCTCCTCTCCCCTCCGCTCATAATCACTTGCAATTGGCTCTTGCCCGCATCCACCACCAATAAATCGTCCGCCGCGTTCGCTGAGACGCGAGCCCTGACGAGTTGCGGGGCCGCCATCGAGCCGGAGATGGTCGCCGTGTAAATTTCGCGCTCCTGCCACTGCTCAAAGCGAGCTGCCGCGGGCGTTCGTCGGGCTTTCCCCTCTGAACTCTGCCCGCCGGCTCCGAGCAAGTGCACCCCGCCGTCATCCGAGAGCAAAGCCACTTCCGGCCGTTGCGTAGCGCTGAACTCGCCCGTCGCGACCGAGGTAATGACGAACGGGAAGGAGCGTCGGGCGATCGTCGCCGGCCTGACTTCGGCTTGCTTCGTCGCGTCGAGGGACAACTTGCGATCCCGCCCCTTGATGATCACCAACTCGTGGCCGGCCGCCACCGCCAGGTCAGTGAATTGGTCATCGTCCAATCGCCCGAGCGCGAGGGCCGTCGCCTCGGCGGGCAGGGCAAACCTCTCGGGGCGTGTCTTGAGCGCCCCTTCAGGTGACTCGAAGACCAGCACCTCGGGGCCGTCGCTCCCGCTGATGCCTACGATCAGGTCCGCGACCCCGTCAGCTCGATTGATCTCCCCGGTCACCAGAGCCGTCACCTTCCCGGATAGCTCGAACCGCTCCGCCGCGCCAAAGCTGCCCCGCCCATCGCCCGGCAGGAAGTAGATGGTGTTACTGCCGCGGGTCGCCGTCACGACATCAAGGTGACCGTCGGCATTGAAATCGCCCACCCCCAAGAACTCCGGCGACTCGGGCACGGCGAAGACGCGGGCGGGCGAGAGGAAGGGCGAATCGCTCAATCGGCCACTCGCCCGATGCCGCTGCGCCTGAGGGCTGTGCGGATGCAGCGCATCCACATCGCCGCGGTGTAGGGTGACGGCGCCGCTCCCGAAACCGCCGTAGCTGCTCACCAGGTCTGCCACGCCGTCCTCATCAAAATCACCCGCAGCCAGCGCCAAGGGCTGGCCGAGATTTTGTTCCAGGAGCCGCACCAGATTGCTCGCCCCGGCATAAGCCGCCGGCAGGTCGCGGCCCTCGCGGAGACTGAGCCGTGGGTTACCGCGCCCGGCCACTCGCAGCGATGGGCGAGTCGAATGAGAAATCATGGCGGGCGATTTACCAGCATGCGCCAGAGCGCTACGGCCGATGAGCTTCCAGGCGTATCCCGCCAGGGCGAGCAGCGTCGCCAGGCCGATCACAGTCAGACTCAGTAGCCGCTGGGGGTGCTTGCTTAGCTTTCTCATCAATGCCTCCGTCGGAATACTTCCGGGCGTAGAACGTAGTGGTCACTGCGCGCCGGCGTCTGGCTCGACCCGGCCGGGGGGCAGGCAGTTCTGCTGTCACAAAACGAGGTCTCAGATACGGTGACCGCCCTGGACGGTACAGCCGAAATAATTCTTGGTGCTGCACAGATCACAGAGCCGTCATCTGAGGTGTGTGATACGCGCAGTAGTGGCGGCGCTCTCCGCAAATACTCTGAGACCGACTAGAATCTGCGAGAGTGCCGGAACGCTCACTACCCAGTGAATGGGAAGTGCCAGTAAAACAGGCTAGGCCATGCGGCAAACCAACGGTTGGTCTGCCGGCGTTTCGACTGAGTAAATGCTATTGCCTGAGAGTGAGCTTCCTGCTGCAGTTGATGGAAAGCCCACGCTGGCCCCGAAGTCTATCCACGGGGGTACTAGTTGTCAATGCGCGGTTAAAAAAACCATGCGGATTAATCAAAATAACGAATCGGGGCCGAGCTTTAAGAAAGCTTGCAGAGGAAATGGATGGAGTCAAGCTAAGTCGTAGCCAGAAATGGAATTGAATTGGAAGAGTCCATCACACGCGACAGCCCGGCCGGTGAGAGGCTGCGGAGGAAAACCATAGGTCGGGACCTAACGCCAGTTTGGCCGTGAGCCCGGTGCTCCCGCCCTGCTTGACAGCCGCTGATGAAGTGAGCAAGATACCAGCCACTCGGAGAAATTTTATCAGGGTATGAAGAGGCGGAATCCGGCCGTCGTGGCCCGCTTAAATCTTTCGCCCCTGCCCGCCATTTCGCTGGCAAAGGAGATTGCTCAGTTATGCGTACCGTTAAGACTGCTCTGGTCGGCGCGGGCTTCGTCGGCCCGCACCACATCGAGGCCGCGCGACGGCTCGGCTTCGTCGAGGTCGTCGCCGTCTCCAGCAGTTCACAAGCCTCGGCCGAGGCCAAGGCCGCGCGGATGGGCATTCCGCGCGCTTACGGCAGCTACGAAGCGCTGCTCGATGATCCTGAGGTCGAGGTCATCCACAACTGCACGCCGAACGACCTGCACTACCCCGTGACGATGGCGGCCATCAAGCGCGGCAAACACGTCATCGCCGATAAGCCGCTCGCCCTGAATTCGAGCGAGGCACGCCAGATGCTCGAAGCCGCCCGTCAGGCGGGCATCGTTCACGCCGTGACTTTCAACTACCGCTACAACCCGCTCATGCAGCAGGCCCGCGTCATGGTCAAGCGCGGCGACATTGGCCCCGTCCACTTCGTCCACGGCCACTATTTGCAGGACTGGCTGCTCCATCCGAATGATTACAACTGGCGCTTGGAGAAAGAGGGCGGCGAGGCCCGCGCGGTGGCCGACATCGGCTCGCACTGGTGCGACCTGGCCGGGTACGTGACAGGCTCGCGCATCAGCGAAGTCCTGGCCGATTACACGACGGTTTACAAGACCAGGCAGAAGCCGCGCACCTCGCGCGAAGCTTTCGCCACCGGCGGGGGCGGCGAGAGCTACGACGAGTATCCGGTCGAGACCGAAGACTTCGCGAGCGTGCTGCTGCGGTTCGAGAACGGAATGCGCGGGACCTTCTCGGTCTCCCAAGTCAGCGCCGGACACAAAAACGGCTTGGAGCTGGAGGTCGATGGGCGCCAGGCCTCACTCGCCTGGAAGCAGGAGCGCCCGAACGAGCTGTGGATCGGGCGGCGCAACGAGCCCAACGGCGTCATGCTCAAAGACCCGTCGCTGCTTGACGAGTCGATCCGCCACTACGCTGCCCTGCCGGGCGGACACGGCGAGGCGTGGGCCGATGCCTTCCGCAACTTGCTGCGCAACATCTACACCTTCATTGCCGAAGGGCGCTCGATGGAGCGCGACCGCGACCGGATCGACTTCCCGACTTTCGAGGACGGCCACGAGTCGAACTGCGTCGTGGAGGCAATCACTCGTAGCGCCAAGGCGGGCGGCGTGTGGACGAAGGTGGTGCGATAGAACAGTAAGACTGAATCGGCCGCAGATGACGCAGGAAAGGCGGACCGGCACGGGTCAAAAACCCGTGAGCATCCGCCCCTTCCGCGTCATCTGCGGCCGATGCTTAATCATGGCGGCTGATCTCAGGCGACAAGAAGTTGGGAACCTAATCAGCGCTCGACTTCTTTTTGGCGACCACGGTGATGGTCCCCGACATATCGCCGCCGCCTTTGCTGCCGTGGTAGGCGCAGTGGTAAGGGTATTTCCCCGCTTTGGTGAATTGGTGAGTGAAGGTGTCGCCCGACTTCAGGTTGGGCGAGTTGAAGGAGTCATCATCCGCCGTCACCGTATGCGTGCCGCCTTTATTGGTCCAGGTGACGGTCGAGCCGACGGCGACCGTGAGGGCCTTGGGCTCGAATTTGAAGTTGCTGATAGTGACCGCCGTCCCATCGTCCCGTGGCATGGGCTCTGACCAGGCCGCCTGCCGCGGCGCCGACAAGACCACGAAGCCGAACATCACCCCGAGCCAGAAGAGCGCGGTTCTTTTGCTGATCATAAAGACCTCCTTGCTGTCAAATAAAATGCGCCCTGAAGCGGATTATCACTCCCGGCCGTGGGATGGCCATGCCGGCGTGTGGCGTATCGTCAGTCTCGCTTCAGGGCGCGCGAAATTTCCGGTGAGCGCGCGAGCGGCACCCTTACTTACTCGTGCTTCATTTTCTTCTCTTTCTTACCGTGTTTAGACTCTGCCTGGCCGAGCGGCGGCGCGGGCTTGAACTTCTTGGGCAAAGGCGTGCCGGTGGCCGATGAATTGACCTCGACGATCTGTGGCTTCAACGGCCCCAGGATGCCGAGCAGTTCGTTCTTCTCCTTCTCCGGGACGTTGAACTTGTTGAGTGCGCCCACTAGGTCTTCGACCAGCGCATTGAACTCACCCTCGGTCACGCCCATGTGATGGTGCGCCGTCCTCATGTCGCGCCCGGTGTATTTGCACGGGCCGCCGGTGGCCATGCAGATCTGGTCCACCAACTCCTTTTTGAGACGTGCGGCGTCGGTCTTGGCGAACTTCTTATTGATCCGGGTATCGGCCAAGACTCTTCCCGCGAATTCATCCACGACTGCCGTAATCGCGCCTTGACCGCCGAGCCGGTCATAGAGCGATTTTTCTTGAGCCAAAGCGGTGACAGCGAAAGCTGCCAACAAGCCCAAGACGGGGACAAGCATTCTCATTTTCCGCATGTTTTTAGGCCTCCTGTTAGGGTCAAGGGCTGCCTCGCACTCTCGCCCAGAGACAACACCCTTGATTAGGTTTCAATTGGATTCACACTTGACTACGGTACGACCTGAGTTTCGGATTGCATTCGCACGGATAAATTAATCGAAGTCCGGAGAGAAATCAAGGTTCCCTTGTAGGCTCAGGGTCAACACTGCCCGCTCCACGAACCCACGCAACACCGTGCCACGCCCTGTGGCTTCGACCAGGCGCCGCAAATCCTCGCCATCGATTGGCGCGACGCGCAGGCCGTTTTTGCGGTCGTGCTGCCTCTCTTTCTCCAACGTCTCGGCGAACTTTTCGGTGCGGATCCGGAAGCCGAGCGTGCCATGCCCGCCACGATTTTCTATCTTGCGGTAAAACTGCGCGTCCTCGCTCTGGCCTATTGGTGTTTGGCTTCGACTGTCTGTTGAGTCTTCAAGCGGCGGGATCGTTGTA